>MTLD01000574.1_pt1 | contig 232287 bp, 211 predicted proteins | sample 1982471 | NCBI WGS metagenome assembly MTLD01 (sample SAMN05712604, study PRJNA340218) | biofilm metagenome | isolation source: sample SPM anode biofilm adapted to -50 mV | place: USA | collected 2012-02-03
GCTATAAAGTCTAACTTATTGGGGTCACATCAGAAACGTAAGTTCCCTGCGGCTTTTATCATGCTTTGGCTTATTTGAGGTTATAGAACACACTTTTACCGTTGTAGCGAGCTACGTCGCACAGACGGTCTTCGATGCGGAGCAATTGGTTGTATTTCGCCACGCGGTCCGTACGGGCCGGAGCGCCGGTTTTAATCTGGCCAGCGTTAACAGCTACGGCGATGTCAGCAATAGTAGCGTCTTCGGTTTCACCGCTGCGGTGAGAGATGACGCAGGTATAGCCGGCGCGTTTCGCCATTTCGATGGTGCTGAAGGTTTCCGTCAGCGTACCAATCTGGTTCACTTTGATCAAAATGGAGTTGGCAGTACCAGTGGCAATGCCCTGGCTCAAACGCTCTACGTTGGTTACGAAGAGATCGTCGCCAACAAGCTGCACTTTGTCGCCCAGACGCTCGGTGAGGAGTTTCCAGCCGTCCCAGTCGTCTTCAGCCAGGCCGTCTTCCAAGGAAATGATAGGATATTTTTCAGCCAGTTTCGCATAGTATTCAACCATTTCGGCGGACGTTTTAACCACGCCTTCGCCTTCCAGATGGTATTTGCCGTCTTTGTAGAGCTCGGAAGCAGCGGCGTCAATGGCGATCATTACCTGCTCGCCTGCTTTGTAGCCAGCGCCGGCAATGGCTTCCAAAATGACTTCAATAGCTTCTTCGTTAGAAGCCAGGTTCGGCGCAAAGCCGCCTTCGTCGCCAATGGCGCTGTTCAGGCCGCGCTTTTTGAGTACGCCTTTGAGGCCATGGTAGATTTCCGCGCACATACGCAGAGCTTCAGCAAAGCTGGCAGCTCCAACAGGCATAACCATGAATTCCTGGATGTCTACGTTGTTGTCTGCATGAGCGCCGCCGTTGAGGATGTTCATCATCGGCACCGGCAGTTCACGGGCGCTGAAGCCGCCTAGGTACTGGTACAAAGGCATATCCAAGGCTTCCGCAGCTGCTTTGGCTACAGCCATGGAGACGCCCAAGATGGCGTTAGCGCCTAGCTTGCCTTTGTTCGGCGTGCCGTCAAGCTCAATCATGGCTTCGTCGATAGCAATCTGTTCCAATGCATCCATGCCTACGATCTGGGGAGCAATGATGTCGTTGACGTTTTTCACAGCCGTCAGTACGCCTTTGCCCAAGTAGCGGCCTTTGTCGCCGTCACGCAGTTCTACGGCTTCGTACATGCCTGTAGAAGCGCCGGAAGGAACCGCAGCGCGGCCAATAACGCCGCTTTCCAGGGTTACTTCTACTTCTACCGTCGGATTGCCACGGGAATCAAGAATCTCGCGAGCGTATACGTCTAAAATCGTTGTCATGCAAATTTCCTCCTTAATATATAGAAACATTATTTTTGCAGCAAGCTTTGTCCGGTCATTTCCTCGGGCTGCGGCAAGCCTGCCAGCGCCAAAATAGTCGGGGCCAAATCGCACAGGCTCCCCGGCATAAGAGATTGTCCCTTATGGGCTTCGGACACCAGTATCAGGGGCACCTCGTTGGTGGTATGTGCCGTATAGGCCCCGCCTGTCTGCGGGTCCACCATCTGTTCCGCATTGCCGTGGTCGGCTGTCACCAAGGTGACGCCGCCCCGTTCCCGCATAGCAGCCGTGATGCGGCCCATGCAAGCATCCACTGTCTCTACCGCCTTAATGGCGGCGTCCAGCTTGCCTGTATGCCCTACCATGTCGCCGTTGGCGTAATTTAAAATGATCAGATCGTACTTAGCGGCTTTGATTTCCTCGACCAAACGATCCGTGACTTCCACCGCGCTCATTTCCGGCTGCAAGTCATACGTAGCGACTTTGGGCGAAGGCACAAGAATGCGATCTTCTCCTTCAAAAGGCTTCTCTTCGCCGCCGGAAAAGAAAAAGGTTACATGGGCGTATTTTTCCGTTTCCGCAATGCGCAGTTGACGGCAACCGTGTCCGCTGAACACTTCGCCCAAGGTCTGCTTCAAATATTGCGGTTTGTATGCCACAGGCACATCCAAGGACTCTTCATATTGGGTCAGCGTGGCAAAAGCGACTTCACCAACACCGCAGACGCGTTTAAATCCGTCAAAATCCGGATCTACGAATACCCGCGTCAACTGGCGAGCCCGATCAGGACGGAAGTTAAAGAAAATAGCTCCGTCGCCTGCTTGAATGCCGCAATCGCCACAACCGGCAATGGCTGTCGGCTGCACAAATTCGTCAGTTTCACCGCGCTCGTAGGCGCGTTCAATGGCTTCTTTGACGCTTGGCGCCGCCAAACCGTCACGGCAAGTCATCGTCCGATACGCTTTTTCCACCCGTTCCCAACGTTTATCGCGATCCATAGCGTAATAACGACCAGAAATCGTAGAAATGCAGCCCACGCCATACTCCTGCATTTTAGCCGCCAAAGCGTCCAAATATTGCGGCGCACTGGACGGCGGCACATCGCGCCCGTCCAAGAAGGCGTGAACATAGACTTTTTCTATGCCGCGCTCTTTAGCCATCCGCAGCAGCGCATACACATGGCTTTCGTGGCTGTGCACGCCGCCATCGGAAAGAAGTCCCATCAAGTGCAGCGAAGTTCCTTTAGCCGCGACCTGATCCATGACCTGGCATAGTACGGAGTTTTTAAAAAAATCGCCATCCCGAATAGCCTTAGTAATACGAGTCAGCTCCTGATACACCACACGGCCTGCGCCAATATTTAAATGGCCTACTTCGGAGTTTCCCATTTGCCCTTCCGGTAAACCGACCGCTTCGCCAGAGCACTTCAGACTCGTTGTAGGATACATCTCCGACAACAGGGTCATATGCGGCGTTTTCGCCTGCACAATGGCGTTATTGGCATCATCTTGGCGCCCCAAGCCCCAGCCATCCAAAATGACCAGCGCTACGGGCGTCTTAAGTTTGGTCACAAAGGTTCCCCCTTTTAAAAAAGGGAGACCCGGGCGAACGCGTTTTTCGTTTGCTCGCGGTCTCCCTTCACGTCATACAGACTGTCACTTAGAAATTGACAATACCGCTGAAGCTGTCGGCCTGCAGCGCTGCGCCGCCCACCAGAGCGCCGTCGATATCGCTTTTGCCCATCAGTTCCGCTGCATTGGCCGCCTTCACGCTGCCGCCGTACTGAATACGAACCGCATCAGCTGCTGCAACGCCAAATACTTCTTTGACAACACTGCGAATATACGCGCAGCCTGCATTGGCGTCTTCCGCTGAAGCAGTACGTCCGGTACCAATCGCCCAAACAGGCTCATAAGCAATAACCGTAGCAGCTGCTTGCTCGGTAGTAAGGCCTTTCATGCCTTCTTTAACCTGACGCTCCAAAACGGCTTCCGTAGTACTGGCTTCGCGCTCTTCCAACAGCTCGCCAACGCAGAAGATAGGAGTCAAGCCATAGTTAAACGCAGCATGCATCTTTTTGTTAACCGTTTCATCGGTTTCCGCAAAATACTGGCGACGCTCCGAATGGCCGAGAATCACGTATTCGCAGCCAGCATCCTTCAACATAGCCGGAGCAATCTCTCCGGTGAAAGCGCCTTTTTCTTCCCAGTGCATGTTCTGCGCGCCGACGGCAATATTAGAGCCTTCCAGCGCTTTTTTCACAGCTGCCAGTGAAGTGAATACAGGGCAAACCACCACTTGCGCTTTGGCATTAGCTACCAAAGGCTTAAGGGCTTCCGCCAGTTCCAGAGAAGCTGCTACGGTGTTGTGCATTTTCCAGTTTCCCGCAATAATCGGTGTGCGCATGAGACCATTCTCCTTTTCGTTACTTGTCAGCTAAAGCTGCTACGCCAGGAAGGACTTTTCCTTCCAAGAATTCCAGCGAAGCGCCGCCGCCAGTAGAAATATGGGTAATTTCACGGGCCAAGCCCAGTTTTTCCAAAGCCGCGATGGAATCGCCGCCGCCGACAATGCTCTTCGCACCGGAAGCCGCTACCGCTTTAGCCACCGCCTCAGTTCCCTTAGCAAAAACGTCCATTTCAAAAACGCCCATCGGTCCGTTCCAAACTACCGTTTTGGCATCCCGAAGCGCTTCCGCATAGGCTTGGCTGGTAACCGGGCCAATATCAAGGGCCATCCAATCTCCTTCAATCGCATCAGCAGCCACTACTTTATTGGCTGCATCCGCTGCAAAGCGATCGGCAATGGTGACGTCTACAGGCAGCAACAATTCCTTGCCCGCTGTTTTCGCCTTGGCCATCAGTTCGCGCGCTAACTCAAGCTTATCTTCTTCCACCAACGATTTACCGGTGGCAAATCCTTTAGCAGCCAAGAAGGTGTTAGCCATGCCGCCGCCGATGATCAGGCGGTCCACTTTAGTCAGCAGATTTTCAATAACGCCGATCTTGTCCGAAACCTTCGCCCCGCCGATAATGGCCACAAAAGGCCGCACCGGATCATTGACAGCCTGACCCAAGAAAAGGATTTCCTTTTCCAGCAGGAAGCCGGCTACGGTCGGAATGTATTTAGTGATCCCTTCCACCGAAGCATGGGCCCGGTGGGAAACGCCGAAGGCGTCGTTTACAGCCACTTCCGCCAAAGAAGCCAACTGCCGCGAAAACTCAGGATCGTTCTTTTCTTCTTCTTTGTGGTAGCGCAGGTTTTCCAGCAGCAGAATCTGCCCCGGCTTCAACGCTTTGGCCATAGCGGCCGCTTCTTCGCCCACGCAGTCCGGCGCAAAGAGCACTTCCTTGCCCAAAAGCTCCGACAGACGTTTGGCAACAGGAGCCAAGGTAAATTCCGGCACCGGCGCGCCTTTCGGACGGCCCAGATGGCTGGCCAGAATGAGCGCAGCATTTTGCGCCAGCAAATATTCCAGCGTCGGCAGCGTAGCCCGAATGCGGTTGTCATTGGTAATAACGCCGTCTTTCATCGGCACATTGTAGTCGACACGGACAAATACTTTTTTGCCCATGACTACGATATCTTTGAGGGACTTCTTTTCCATGAACGTATCGCCTCCTCAGGTAAGTTTCATAGGAGAAGGGCCACAAAGTGGCCCTTCCTAGCTAGCACAATAATTCTGGGATTTCTGCTTCTTAGAGACCTTTTTTCGCCATGTAAGCGATCAGGTCAACAACGCGGTTGGAGTAGCCCCACTCGTTGTCATACCAGGAAACTACTTTAACCATGGTGCCTTCGATAACCATCGTGGAAAGAGCGTCAACGATGGAGGAATTGGCATTGCCGTTGAAGTCCTTGGAAACCAAAGGTTCTTCGCAGTATGCCAGTACGCCTTTGAGCGGACCTTCCGCAGCTGCTTTCAACGCGGCGTTAACTTCTTCTGCAGTGGTAGCTTTCTCTACGTCCACAACGAGGTCCACAACCGACACGTTCGGAGTAGGCACACGCATAGCAAAACCATTGAGTTTGCCTTTCAGTTCCGGCAGAACCAGAGCCACCGCTTTTGCAGCGCCAGTAGTTGTAGGAATGATGGACAGGCCGGCAGCGCGAGCGCGGCGCAGATCCTTATGAGGCAGATCCAGAATGTTCTGGTCGTTGGTGTAAGCGTGAACGGTGGTCATCAAGCCATGTTTGATGCCGAACTTGTCATTGAGCACCTTAGCAAAAGGAGCCAAGCAGTTGGTGGTGCAAGAAGCGTTGGAGACGATATGATGCGTAGCTGCGTCATATTTGTCGTCGTTAACGCCCATAACGATGGTCAGGTCTTCATTTTTCGCCGGAGCGGAAATGATGACTTTCTTAGCGCCGGCAGTGCGATGCGCTGCGGCTTTAGTAGCGTCAGTGAAACGGCCGGTGGATTCCACAACCACTTCAACACCGAGATTTTTCCAGGGAAGCTGAGCCGGATCTTTTTCCGCCAGCACTTTGATGGCTTTGCCGTTGACCATGATCTGGTCGCCTTCTGCATGAATGTCCATATCCAGGTTGCCCTGTACGGAGTCATATTTCAGCAGATGCGCCAGTGTTTTGGCGTCGGTCAGGTCATTGACAGCGACGATATCCACTGCAGGATTGTTCAGAGCCGCACGAAATACGTTGCGCCCGATTCGTCCAAATCCATTAATACCTACTTTTGTTGCCATTGTTCAAATACCCCCTGTTTTTTATCTTTTAGCTATAGTAGCCATATCCTAATCGCCCTAACGCAAAAGTCGCGTTAGCGCGCGTTGGCCTTGCCTTGATACACTTGGCCGCGTACCGGGTCGACGGTAATCAGCATGCCCTCAGGCAGATGCGTGGTAGCGCCTGCTACGCCCACAAGAACCGGCATGCCGAAGCTGATGCCCACAATCGCCGCCGGAGAGGTCAGACCGCCTTCTTCCGCCACAATAGCTGCCGCTTCGGAAGCTCTGGCGGCAATTTCTTCATGGACGCTGTTCACAACCATGACGTCGCCAGCTTTGAAGCGAACCAGGTCCGCTGCGGAATTCACCACGCAAACCTTGCCTGTAGCCGCTTTTTGTCCCAGGCCGATGCCTCTGAGCAGCACGTCTCCTACCACATGAACGCGGATCATATTGGTCGTACCCGACATGCCCAAGGGCACGCCAGCCGTAATAACAATCAAATCACCGGGGTTGACGGCGCCGGACTCCAAGGCTCCCTCTACCGCGTTTTCCACCATTTCATCAGTACCGCAGGAAGCGTTGCCAGGCACCGGCACGACGCCCCAATACAGCTGCATACGGCGAATGGTAGCCGGATGCTGGGACACAGCCACAATAGCCGCTTTTGGACGGTATTTGGAGACCATCCGCGCTGTGTAGCCCTTTTCGCTGGACGTAACAATCGCAGCAGCCGACAGCTCCTGCGCAATCTGCACCGTCGCATGGCTGATGGCTTCCGTGGTCACCTGGTTGGCCAGAGCGCCACGGGAGGTGTAGATCTCCGCATAAGGCAGAGATTTTTCCGTACGCACCGCAATGCGCGCCATGGTTTCCACCGCTTCCACCGGATAGTCGCCGGAAGCCGTTTCGCCGCTGAGCATAATCGCGTCAGTGCCGTCAAAGATAGCATTGGCTACGTCGCTGGCTTCCGCCCGAGTCGGCCGCGGGTTATTGACCATGGACTCCAGCATCTGCGTAGCCGTAATAACCGGCTTGCCCACGGTATTGCATTTTGTAATCAGTTCCTTTTGAATGAGGGGCACGTCTTCGGCGGGGATTTCCACGCCCAAATCGCCGCGAGCGACCATGATACCGTCGGCAACCTGCAGGATTTCGTCCATGTTGCGTACGCCTTCGACGTTTTCAATCTTGGCGATGATATCCACTTCCGCGCCAGCGTCTTCCAAAATCTTGCGGATGGCCAGAATGTCCGCCGCCCGCTGAATGAAGGAAGCCGCAATAAAATCGATGCCTTGGGTCAAGCCAAAACGAATGTCCGCTACATCCTGTTCGGAAAGAGGCGGCAGATTGACTGCTACGCCAGGAGCTGCGACGCGCTTGCGATTGCCGATGACGCCGTTGTTCTGCACCGTCGTGATGATTTCCGCGCCTTCTACCGCTTCAACAACCAGACTGACAAGGCCGTCGGAAAGCAAAATGGTGTCGCCCGCTTTCACGTCTTCCGGCAAGCCGGGGTGATTGACAGTAGCCCGCTCGACGGTACCTTCGATCACTTCCGCCGTAAGCACGAACTTCTGACCGGTCACCAGTTCCACTTTGCCGTCCTTAAACAGGCCTAGCCGCATTTCCGGGCCTTTAGTATCCAGCAAAATAGCCACGTTTTTGTTGACGTTGGCCGCCGCTTCCCGTACTCGCGCCATACGTCCCTGGTGCTCTTTATGCGAACCATGGGAAAAATTGAAACGCGCTACATTCATGCCCGCTTCGAGCATCTTTTCCACAATCCCCGGCTGGTCAGTGCTGGGTCCCATGGTACACACAATTTTGGTTTTTTTGAACATATATCTTTGACCACCCTTTCTGCTTACGCAAACAAATTGTTGGCAGGAACCACATATCCCTGCCGCATATTAATGGTATTTCTTGCTGCAAGCCAGGTTTCCCTGCTTTTTCACAAAATATAAACGAAAAAGCCCGGTATTCTATTCACTTACTTTTTATAACTGAAAAAGCAAGAATAGTTATTCTTTTCTTTATAGTTTGTTTCATTTATAGTTGGTACGCCTTGCGCAAAATACTGACAGGATGCGCCGTGGCAGCGCCGCTGCCATGACCGATCTGCAACCGGCAAGTGCCGCAGTCGCAGACTACCGTTTTTACACCGCTGTCTTTGATGCGCTGAAAAAGTTCCGCGCCCACAGCCATGGAGATTTCATATTTTTCATCACGGAAGCCGTAGTTTCCGGAAATGCCGCAGCAGCCGGCGTCGGCTTCTTCGATGGACAAACCGGGAATTTGCCGCAGCAGCGTCAAGGCTGGCAGGCCGATGCCCTGCACCCGCAGATGGCAAGGCACATGGTACATAAAATGTTCCTGTACCGGAGCGAAGTCGGTTTTCAGCTTGCCTTCCGCGGCGCGCTCCGCCAAAAATTCAAAGGCGTCGTACAGGGATAGCGCGTTTTGAGCCAAGCCTTCAATCGCAGGGAACAATTCTTGGTATTCTTGATTCAGCATCAGACCGCAGCTGGTGCAGGCCGTGAGGATCTTATAGCCTTTAGCCGCCCATTTGGCAATCTCCGCTGCATTTTTCCGGGCGTTGCTTTCCGCTTCGTCCAGGTAGCCGCCAGTCACCAGCGGCGACCCGCAGCAAACGAATTCTTCCGGCACAATGACTTCAATGCCGTTGTGTTGCAGCACCGCTACTAAGTCCTTGCCGACTTGCGGCTGATTGTAGTTAATAAAGCAGCCCGGGAAAAAGACGACTTTTTCTTCGCATGGAGTTTGCTTCTGGCTTTTGAACCAGCTTACAAAACTGGTCGCAGCATACGTCGGCATGGGAGCTTTATCGGAAATGCCGATTTGCTTCATCGCCGCCCGGGAAACCGGATTGTGCATGCTCACATTGGCCAGCGCCGCGCCAAAAGGAATAGAGTTGACCATTTTAGCCATATTTTCACCATGCGAGAGCATATGATCCCGCATGCTCTGGGGGTTTTTCTTGTAATAGGCGGCCTTAGCCAGCATGTTCAGCGTAGAAACAGGCACGCCGGACGGGCAGGACAAGTCGCAGTTCTTGCAGTTTGAACAATATTCTAAAGACGGTTCGTAGTCTTCCTCTGAAATGCGGAAGCGCTCCAAAGCCGGCCCCAGCATTTTAGGTCCGCGAAATTTGCGGGTGGCCGCTGTTACAGGACAATGCGCCACACAGGTAGTGCAGGCAATGCAATCGTCCGGATTAATCCGATGTTTAGCCATGTCGTTTTCTTCCTCCTCACACCGTCATGCCGGCGCAGTAGCCGCTTGCCAGCGCCACGCCATTGCCTGATTTTTCATAGCTGAAGTCATACCCTGCCAAATTCCGGCCCGCAAAACGCACATTTTCCAACAGCACCGTACCGGCAGCATCTACCGGACGCAGCGTGTCGTCTACAGCAACGCCAAATTTGGCAAAGGGCTGGCCTCCAGGAGAAAACAACTCTTGAATGCCCCAGAATTCGGATTGTTCCGGCGCTCCGACAGGCAGGCCGAAGATACGTTCTTGAATGACGTTTGGTTCAGCAACCAAGCCGCCGCCGTACAAACCGCCAGTAGCCACAATGACTTGGGCCGCTTCATAGCAATGCTCCCGCCCGAAGCCTTGGGTATAGATAGCTGTGCAGCATCCGTTCTTCACATCCGCCCGCACCGCTTCGGCATTATCCACAATAGTCACGCCCTGCCGCTTGGCATAAGCTAAAAGCGCTTTGCGCAAACGCAAACCGGTCACAGCCGGCGGCATGGACGAAGTTTCAATAATATGACAGCCTGTCGCTTCCTGCAAGGTTTCAAAAGCATAGTAAGAAGGCTTGGTTCCTAAAACCGGCGGCATAATCAACGTAGCCCCGCTTTTAACGACCTGGCGCAGCTTGGCGGCGCACTCTTCCAGACCCGCTTTGCTGTCCAACCAGCGCGCCATATCCAAAGCCGTAACGTCGCGGCCATCCTCCACAGACAAGGAGATCTCCACCTGCGTCACTTTGGCATTGGCTCCAAAGAGCCGCTCCAAGCCTTTACTGATCAGCTCCGTCGGATAGTCTTTCAAGCCTTTCAAGCCTATGACGACAATTTCTTCGGCCTCGCAAAGACGGCTGGCATCCATCGTCCGCGGCACCAGGCAAGTAGGCTTCAGCGTTCCCGCCGCTGTGGGCACCCACTGGTTATGTTCCAAATCGCCCACATAAGCGTAGCCTTCTTGCTCGCAAATTTCCTGCAGGAATTTAGCTGCCTGCTTGACGTTCTCCAAACCCATCTTAGCGTAAGGATGCGCTTGCTGCGCCTGCTCCACTGCCGCTCCGGGATTTAAAATAGCTTTGCCTGCTTCGGTATAGCCGAGAATGTCAACAATTCCGCCGCCGATGACCAAGGTACCCGCGCCTTTGCTCAAAAGCGTCGTCTTTTTGCCTCGCTGCGCTGCGGCTGCGGCGGCAATCAAGCCAGCCATGCCGCTGCCGATTACAATTACATCACTTTTCATGTCCCGGCACTTCCCCTCTCACGTTCAGCGTTCCCTCGTAGATGCCGCGCATCAGCTCGGCTTCTTTTACCTGTTTGCCCCAAAGCATGGGGCGAATGCCGTTCCAGCGGCCTTGGAGGAAATCATGGAACAAATCGACAGCTTCCCGTTCGGGGAACAAGCCGGCGCTTTGAATGGCGCCAACGCCGCGCAGACCGCAGAAAGCGCCCTGACAGGTACCCATGCCCATACGCGTCCGGCGACGCACGTCGGTCAATTGATGGCTGGTAGCGTCAGATGCTACATGCTCTACTTCGGCCAAGGTAACCAATTCGCATTCGCAAACCAGTTGGCTCTTCGCCGGATCTTTTTCCATGGCTTCCACCACCGGGGCCAAAGAATCTCCCAGACGATCCGCCGCTAAGCGCGAGCCAAAAGCCGGGAAGGCTTTGCGGGCCCGGGCCATCGTTGCTGCGTCCACATCAGAAACCAGCGGCTCTACTGCCGTCCGGCAAGGAGTGGTAACGCCCAAATGAGCGCAAACAAAGTCGGCCATTTTTTCCGCCATCAGGCGATACGTCGTGAACTTGCCGCCTACGATGCTGGCGAAGCCCTGCAAACCCTCTTTGCTGTGATCCAAGATCGTAAAGTTACGCGAAGCCGCCCGGCCAATGGCTGACGGATCCGCACTATAAAGAGGCCGAGTACCGGTGAAAGCGCGCAACAAGCGATAGCTCCGTACGTCTTCAAACATTTTTTCGCCCACGTCCAGCATGGCCAGCACTTCTTCGGCCTTCGGAATGGTATCGTCCGGCAGCTCCGCCGGCGAGGAGGTGGTTCCCAAAATGACGATAGAACCGTGAGGCACGAAAATATCGGCATCCCCTGCTGGGCGCAGACGATTGACAACGCGATTGGTAAAACGGTGGTTGAACGCGATCAACGTGCCGCGGTCAGGCTGGACATGCACCTTAATGCCTGCCAATGCAGCCAGCTCGCCAACCCAGGAACCGGCGGCGCTCACCAAGAATTCGCAGGATATTTTGCTTTCCTGACCGTTTAAAGTGTTGCGTACAATTACCCCAGTTACCTTGCCGTTGCTCTGCTCTACGCCGACCACTTCGGAGTAAGTGTATACCCGGCCGCCGTAACGACGCCCGGACTGCACATTTTGCCAAACCAAACGGAAGCCGTCGATAGCCGAATCAGGCACTTTATAAGCGCTGACCAGTTTCCCGGTCAGATTGGGCTCCAAACGCAGCGCCTCCGCTTTGGAAATCTGTGTTGTTTCAATCCCTGCCGCTGCACAGGCTTCCACCCATTTGTGCTCAAAAGCTTCGTCGTCTTCCGGCAAGCGGACAAAGAGACCTTCTGTTTCTTCTACGCAATGCTTCGCTACCGTCCGCAGCAGTTTGTTCTCCTCAATGCACTCCCGCGCCGCCTCGGCGTCCTTGACTGCATAACGTCCGCCGCTGTGCAGCAATCCATGAAACCGAGAACTGGTTCCATAGGCTAAGTCCTTTTGTTCCAGCAATACGACATCCACGCCACGCATGGCCAAATCGCGGAAAATCCCAGTGCCTGTGGCACCTCCGCCAATGACTACCACTGTCGCCTGATCCATTGCCTTTCCTCCTCATATCGTAAATTATCAGCCTGCTCGGCCGCCACTTCAACCTTGCCCTGGCGAATTAAAAAGCCCGAAAAGACCATGTGCATATAGGCAAAAACATGGTGTTTTCGGACTTCTCTTTTCTCCAAATCCAGAGTATGCACTTGTATGGCTATTGTTGCAAATATACCGATAGGCTTTAAATTTTCCCAATATTTTTATAGTACATCCTGAAGGCATTGTCAAGGCCTCCTCTCACCGTCCCAACGCCCGCAGTTCTTATCACCCACTGCAGGTTTGAGTCCACAAATATAGTAAAACCAAGACCTTCGCCTTTTCTAGCTTTGCTAACCGCCATATTCTGCAATAAAAATATAAATTTCTCTGTCTTGGCGCTTCATCTTTCTTAATTTTAATTTATTTGAATTTTTAATCAATTTAAATGTCTTTAGTGGAAAGTAAGCCATGTTTTAAGGAGTACTCCACAAGCTCGCTTTTCTTACTTAAACCCAATTTTTCCATCAACCGCGTCTTATAGGTATCCACCGTTTTTACGCTCAAAAAAAGCTTAGCGCCGATTTCCGAAAGCGAATAGCCTCGTACTAACAGCTTCAGCACTTCCCTTTCGCGAACGCTGAGAACCTCGTAAGGATCCTGACCGCTGGGACGCGGCGCCGCTGTAAAGAGCGAGTTCAACAGCGCCTGCGAATTTTTAGAACTCAAATAAAACTGGCCTGCCGCTACCGCTTTTAGCGCCGCAAACAGTTCCGCATCCACCGCCTGTTTTTCCACATAGCCGTTGGCGCCGGCTTGCATGACCTCGCGGATATAGGTTTCATCGCCAAACATGGTCAAAACCAGTATTTTTACATCCATGCCTCGGCTGCGAATTTCCTTGATGCATTCCAAACCACCCATCTTGGGCATGGACAAGTCCACTACAACCACGTCGACAGCGGTCTTTTCCAGCAGAATCAGCAGTTCCTCGCCGTCTGCCGCCTCGCCGACGACGGAAAAATGAGATTCGCTTTCCAGCAGCATTTTCAATCCCACACGCAACACGCTATGATCATCCGCTAGAATGATCCGTATGCGATTCTTCATTGACTCCACTTCCTTCCCATAATGCAGGCAACCGCACACAAACCGTCGCACCGCCGCCAGGCTGCGAACGAACTAGCAGCCTGCCTCCCAGCAGTTCTACTCGCTCGCGCATGCCGAATACGCCCATATGGTTATTCTTGCGGGCATCCTCCAGACGTCCCGGGGCGATGCCCACGCCGTCATCACTGACTTCCAGCATCAACTCACCTGCTACCAAGCCCAATACCACATCCACTCTAGACGCTTGGGCATGTCTTGCGACATTAGTTAAGCTTTCCTGCAACACCCTATACAAGGCCAATCCGGTTTCATCACTGACAATCAATTTATCCTCCGGCGCCCGGAAAGACACCTCTACGCCGACTTGCTCGCCCCAGGCCTGCAAGTACTTGGCCATGGCGGCTACAATGCCGTGATCGTCCAGGATGGGCGGCCGCAAATCTACGACCATCTGTTTCATATCCTCTAAAACGCCGGACACCACGTCACGCGCTCCCAGCAGCAGCTCCCGTTGTTTTTCATCAACCGTTTTAGAAAGCAACAATTTCATGTATACCAACAAGGACGTTATCGACTGTCCCGTGCTGTCATGCAGTTCCCGAGAGATGCGCTTGCGCTCTTCTTCTTGCACGCTAAAAAGCCGTTTAATCAATTCGGCGCGCCGCGCTTCCTTTTCGCGCAACGCATCCAACAGTCTGTCATTTTCCGCCTCTTTTTGCTGCAATGACGTCGCCATATCATTAAAAGCATGCGCCAGCTGCCCCATTTCGTCAGCCACTTCCACCTTGGCCCGCGCCGAGTAGTCTCCGCCTCGAATAGCTCGCACCGCACTGAGCAAATGCCCTACAGGCCGCATGATGACATGCGCCATCCGCGTAGCAAAAGAAACAGCGATTAGGCCGATAAGCAGAGACCACACTAAAAGCTCCCGAATCTTCCGATCCAGCCAAAGCTGCATATTCCTCTCCGACATGCCGACACGCACAAAGCCTATATTGGCATTGCTGTCAATGGGAGCTACCACCTCCCGCACCGGCCCTTCATTGCTGTCAAATAAATTCACCGAATGATCCGCGCCGTCAACCAAAAGCTCCGCTGTATTGCCAGGCAGTCCCGCCGGCAGCACGGCTCCAAAAGTATGCGCCACCGGATTGCCGGCATGGTCGGCAATGATAATGTAGCGCACATCTTCGGTATTATTTTTTTTCGTATTAATGCGCTCATGCAAAGCGAAATAGTTATCCACCACTACGTCGTCGGCGCTAAGGGTAGCAATATAAATCGCTGTTTCCAAGCCGCGCTGTTCAATCTGCTTTCCTAAGACATCCGCCGTAAAGCCGCGCACCAGCCAGCCAGAAAAAAGCATGAAAAAAACCAGCATGCTGATAGTAATACCATTGATTTTATAATAAATACTCAACTGACGCAGACGCTTCATGACAGACCTCGCATATGATCGTACAGTTCCCGCAGCGGTTCGTATTCTTCCGGTCGCGGCGGCACATAGCGATCCGTCTGCAGCGAACGCATAGCTTCATGAAGCTCCGGATGCTCGTGCATTTGCAAAAACACTTGCCGCAGCCGTTGCCGCTGTTCCAAAGGTAAATGCCTATTGACTACCACAGGCCCTGTCGGCGTAGGCGGGAACTGCGCAATCACCTTAATCTGCGCCGCCAAATCCGGATTCTTCTCTTGCGCGTATTCATACACCATGCTGTCCATGCAGGCGCCGTCTACTACGCGATTAGCCACCGCCCAAATCGACTTGTCATGGCTGGAAGTATAAATATAACGTCGAAAATATTTTTCCGGTCGTTCCTGTCGCTCCCACAAATAGTTTGTCACCATCACATGCCCCGAAAGGCTCAGCGGATCCGTGAAGGCAAACACCTTGTCCCGCAAATCCTCCAGGCTTTGATAGGGGCTGTCTTTATGGACGATGACTTCTGTCCGATACCGGGAATGCCCTTGCCATTCCACCATCACCAGCATCTCAATCGGCGTAATACCCCGATAGGCCGCATAAGCGCCAGTAGAAAGAAACACCAAATCTACTTGATCATTCGCCAAAAGCGAATTGAGTTCCTCATAGGTTTTTCGTTGCACCAATACCATCGGCCGCCCCATTTCGCGGGTCACATGGTCCGCCAACTGCCGATAATACCCTATAGTTTCCTGCGGCGACAGCACTGACGTAATGGCAATGCGCAACGGCTTTTCTTCCGTTGCCACCGCAGGCGCCGCCACCCTCGCGCCCTTAGAAAAATCAATATAGCCGGCATATTGAGGTCCGCAGCCCGTTAACACGCCGCAAATCACCAAAAGCCAACAACATAAAAGCCCTATCTTTCTCATGCCTGCTCCTTGCTCATGCAGTCTTTCTTTTTGCCAGTGTAGTATAATATCTCTTCTTTCTCCAAGTCAGGAAATCCTTTTCAGCCCATTTCTTTCTGCTTTTATTTCTGCTATGCTAAATAAAACGTTGAAAACGAGGTGTCGCTATGAAAACCGTCGCTTTAATCGCTCATGACCAGAAAAAACAGCAAATGCTGGATTTTGTCCGTGAACATCTGTCCCTCTTGTCGCCTCACTCTTTACTAGCCACGGCTACCACGGGCCGTCGCTTACGTGACGAACTCAATCTGAACGTGCACACCTATTTATCCGGCCCCTTGGGCGGCGACCAGCAAATCGGCGCTCGCATCGCCGCTGGTGAAGTTGACCTCGTCATCTTCCTGCGGGATCCCTTGACCGCCCAGCCGCACGAACCAGACATTACAGCCCTCTTGCGCGTCTGCGACGTCCACAACGTCCCTGTCGCCACCAATCTGGCCGGCGCGGATTTTCTTGTGCGCGCAGTTTTGGGAAATCTGTAAGAACGATATATTAACAAGAGTAGAGTGAGTAAAGGGAGGGTACGAAGAAGCACGGAGCTTTGAACAAGAGTCACGATGAGAATCTGAGGGTACGACAGAGAAGAACTATTTTTTTACAGGAGTAGAGTGAGTAAAGGGAGGGTTACGATGTACGGTTTTAATAATATAAAAACAGCACGAGGAGATTGCCGCGCTCCGCTCGCAACGACAATAACCGTCGAGCCCTCCCTCTACTCCCTATACTCTTGTTCAAATGTACACATATCTTTTCCTGCGTGCCCTCCCGTGACTCTGGTTCTCTTGTTTAATCTAAAAACCCCCGGCAAATTTGCCGGGGGTTTTGTGTTTTCAGTTACAAATGCTCCAGCAACGTCTGGCTCTGAAAAATCTGCGCCCGCAAAACCTGCCCTACTGTGTCCACAATATCAACTGCAGGAGGATAAACCAAATTGTAAATTACTTTGGTGCCGTTTTTGTGGGACTCGATTATCCCCTGCTTTTTCAACACACTTAAGTGCTGCGACAGATTCGACTGTTCAATGCCAATCGTTTCCACCAAGTCACATACGCATTGTTCTTGATCAGATAACAACTTGAGCACTTTAATCCGCACCGGATGCGCCATCGCCTTAAGAAATTCCGCCGTTAGTCTGGTTACCATTTCATCCATTTTCTTTCATCCTCCCGAGACTTGCCTTGCCTGCAACTACTTGTTCTCAAAGCATACCGAAAATCAGTTTCTTTTGAAAACTTCTTTAACTATATTACGCCATACAGACTAACCAGTCAACATATAAATATGAGAAATATATCATTTAGCAAATTCTTGGCAATTGGTCCCCTTCTAGTTGAGCTAAAAGTCTTATGCCTCCGACTAAAGTCCTAATACTTACTTTTCCTTCCATTCCATTAGTCACGCTTCCTATGCGACAAGCATCCCTTCCTTGCGCATGTTTTTGTAAAATGCGCAAGACCATTTCACTGTCCTCCGGTTCTACTAAGAGAAGACATTTTCCCTCGTTCGCCATATACAAGGGATCAAAGCCAAGCAAGTCACAAGCAGCTTTCACTTCCGTCCGAACAGGCAGCAAGGCTTCATCTAGTTCCATGGACACGCCCCCTTGCGCGGCAATTTCTTGCAAGGTTGTCGCCAAACCGCCTCGTGTAGGATCCCTCAGTACGGCTACCTGCGGAACTTCGCCCAACACTTCCTGCAGCATAGCTGCCAAGGGAGCGCAATCACTTCGCACCGCTTCCGGCAGCGTCAGTCCATGACGTTCCGCCATGACCGCCAAGGCATGGTCTCCTAAAAAGCCGCTGATTAAAATATGCTGTCCCGCTTTGGCCCGCCGTGCCGTCACATCCCGCCCGTCCGGCACAACGCCTACGCCAGCGGTATTGATGAACAACCCGTCCACCGCACCTCGTTCCACAACCTTCGTATCCCCTGTAACAATCAGAATCCCCGCTTCCTTAGCCGCCTGTGCCATAGACGCCAGCACGCGCCGAAGCGTAACTAGAGAAAGACCTTCTTCCAACACTAAGGCCATGCTCAAATACAGCGGTTTAGCGCCGCTGACCGCCAAATCATTCACTGTGCCGCATACAGCAAGACGACCAATATCTCCGCCCGGAAAAAAGAGAGGTTTTACCACATACGAATCCGTGGTAAAAGCCAGTCTTCCTTCCTGGTGTGGCAACAAAGCCGCATCGTGCATGACATCCAAGACCTCATTGCTGAAATACGGCCAAATCACTTCTTCTACCAAAAGACGGCTTAGCCTGCCCCCGGCCCCATGGGCCATGCGAATTTGCTCTTCTTTCACGGGGACCACCTTCCTGCTCCGTATTTATACCAGGCTGCACATACGCCTTCTACCGATACCATACAAGCGCCCACCGGCTGTAGCGGCGTACACGCCTTCCCAAACAAAGGACATTGAGGCGGCTGCCGACGACCCTTCAGCACTTCGCCGCAGCAGCATCCTGGCGCTTCCCGGCTTTCCGGCGTCGGCAACGGCCAAGCTTGCACAGCATCCCAACGCGAAAATTTTCGTCGCACTCTCAGACCGGACTGCGCCAATACGCCTAAGCCGCGCCAAACAGAGTCCGCTGGTTCGTATACCTCGGCTACCATGGATTGAGCCAAAACATTGCCCTCTGTGCGAACCACTCGGCGATAGGCATTTTCCAGTCTCACTTCCCCCTGCGCCGCCTGACGCACCAGACGGACGATGGCTTCCAAAATATCCAACGCTTCAAAACCGGCAACAACTGCCGGCACCGGCAAATTCGCAAACACCTCCGTGCCGGTCACCACCGCCACATGCCCTGGCAGCAGCAGTCCATCTACACGGCTCTCTGGATCTTGCAGCAACGAAATCAATGCCGGCGGCACTACTTTGTGCGCCGGCAAAATCAGCCAATTAGACAATTGACGGCGAGCCGCCTCCTGAACACAGGCCGCTGTCAGCGGCGCCGTCGTCTCAAAGCCGACGCCGAGGAAAACCACGCGTTTTTCAGGAAACCGTTCCGCCAATTCCAAGCTTTCCAGCGGCGAATACACCGTATGAATATCCGCCCCGCGGCTTTTCGCCTCTTCCAAGCTAGAAAAAGAACCAGGTACGCGCAGCATATCGCCAAAGGTGGCTATTAGAGACTCCGGCTGCTCGGCATAGGCTAAAGCCAGATCCATATAAGAAGTTGGCGTAACGCACACAGGACATCCGGGGCCGCTGACCAACTCGACCGCTTCTGGCAATAGTTGCCGCAAACCATGACGAAAAATGGCCACCGTATGGGTGCCACAAACTTCCATTAACCGCAATGGTCGCACCGCCAAACGCTCTACTTCCTGTACCGCCGCCGCTGCAGCGCGGCGTATTTCTTCAGGCGTTTTGAACATGTTCAGCCATCTCCTGCAATAAGCTCCATGTCAATTTTGCCTCTTCTTCATCAATCTGCTGCATGGCAAACCCCGCATGAATCAAGACATAATCCCCAATTTGCGCTTCCGGCAGCAGCAGCATGCTCACCTGCCGCTGTACGCCCCCTACATCCACTGTCGCCAGCATATCTTCACGTTCTACAATCTGCGCCGGCACTGCCAAACACATATTTTATTCCTCCCAAGCCAAGCATTTGCAAACTTTTCTTATTATATCATATAGGCACTGAGAACGGTGTTAACGAACAAGAGAACCTGAGTCACTAGAGGGTACGTATGAGGGTTCGGAGTACGGCTATAATATGAAAAAATAGAACAGCCATCCTATCACGTCGTTGCGAGAAGCGCAGCGACACGGCAATCTCCTGAAAACTGGTTCAGGAGAACCGTCCCCCTGAACCACTCGTAATGACAAAAAAGTAAGCCAGCAGCCAGGAAATCCGCCTGACGCCTTCAGGTTTCCTTGGTGTCTTTGCGAGCGAAGCGAAGCAATCTCCTCGTGCATTCTAGATTAAAACCGTGCCTCACAACCCTCCTACGTGCCCTCCGATTCTCTTCGCGACTCCTGTTGAATCCTGATTTTTTCTCTGTTACCTCTGGCCTTTCCTCTGCTTCTCTGTGTTCCGTTCCCTGTTTCTCCGGTTTAAAATCGCCCCGGCCACCACTGCTTGGCCGTAAGCCAAGCCGCCGTCATTGACCGGCAGTTGCATCGGCATATACACCGTTAAGCCCGCCTTTTCAAGACCTTGCCGCACTTGCTGCTGCAACAACGCGTTCTGCCAAACGCCGCCGCCCAACACGATCTGATTTACATTATGCTTTTGCGCCAAACAGCAAGCCATATCCAACACCGCTTGCCCCAGAGCTTGGTGAAAGGCAGCCGCCAAAGCTGCTGCGTTTTCTCCTTGGCGATGCTTCTCCAGCAATGAAGCCAATACAGGCGCCGCGTCCACCTGCCAAATTTCCTCTTCCATTCGCAAACGGCAGCCAGCTAGCTCTACCCCCGTACCGTCGCTTCTGGCCGCAAGTTGTTCCAGTTCGATTGCCGCCTGTCCTTCATAATGGCTTTCCGTGCATACTTCTAAAAGCGCCGCTGCCGTATCAAACAGACGCCCCACGCTGGAAGAAAGAGGCCCTGCCAAGCCGCTCTGCACCGCCTGCATAAGCATTCGCCACCCCTCAGGGAAGGGAGCTGTTTCCAAAGTCTCCCCCGTTCCGCACACTTCCTGCCAAACCCAGGCCGCCAAACGCCAAGGCTGCCGCACCGCCTGTTCTCCTCCAGGCAACGGGCGATACGAAAAATGCGCCAGCCGTTGAAAGACCTCGTACTGAACCAGCAAAAATTCGCCGCCCCAAAGTTTGCCGTCGTCTCCATAGCCGGTTCCATCAAACACCAAGGCCAAGGCAGGTCCTTCCAGAGCGTGTTCCGCCATCACTGCCGCCGCATGGGCGTGATGATGCTGCACTGGAATATGCGGCAACTTCCTTTTTTGCACATATTGCCCTGTCAAATATGCCGGATGCGGATCATAGGCTACCGCTTTCGGTTTTATGTCAAAAAGGCGTTCCAAATGCTCCACAAGCGATGTAAATGATTCATACGCAGCCCCGTTGGCCATATCTCCTATATGGGGACTCATAAATGCATATTTCCCGCGAGTCAGACAAAAAGTGTTCTTCAGCTCGCCTCCCGTACTCAAAAGAGGCGGTACTGCAAAAGGCAGCCGAATAGGCCGCGGCGCATAACCCCGCCCGCGGCGCAGCAATTGAACTTCGCCTTGCAGCACGCGCGCTACGGAATCATCCACACCGCGGTAAATCGGCCGATTATGCCCTAGGAAAAAATCGGCCAGGCCGCCCAAGCAAGGCAATGCCTCCTCTTCTTCCCGCACCATTGGTTCGCCGCTGGCATTGCCGCTGGTCATAACCCATACATCTTCTTTCTCTAACAACAACCAATGCACCGGCGCATAGGGCAGCATCACGCCTAAAAAATCATTGCCAGGAGCCACCGCTTCCGCCACAGAAGCCCCGGATCTTTTCCGCAACAACACAACTGGTCGCGCCGGAGAGAGTAATAGCTTTTCTTCCTGCGGCGATATATAGCAAAGCTTATGAACTTGCTCTAGGTCGCGGCACATCACCGCTAAGGGTTTTTTTTCTCTTCCTTTACGCCGCCGCAACCGATGCACTGGTTCTTGCTGTTTGGCATCACAAGCCAAATGATAACCGCCAATGCCTTTGACCGCCAAAATCCTCCCATTCATCACTTTGCGCCGAGCCGCTTGGAAGACATCTTCTCCTGCCGCCAGCGAAAGGTCTTTTCCCGCCGCATCGGTCAGTCGATACGCCGGACCGCAGGCGGCGCAAGCGTTAGGCTGGGCATGGAAACGACGGTCAGCGGCATTCTCGTACTCTTCCTGACACGCTTGGCACATAGAAAATCCAGCCATCGTCGTCTGCGGTCGGTCATAGGGAAGATCCTTGATAATCGTATAGCGCGGCCCGCAATGGGTGCAATTGATAAAAGCGTAACGATACCGTCGATCTCTCTGCTCTAATAATTCTTTTTGACAAGCATCGCAGGTAGCCGTATCCGGCGAAACAAGCGTCAGCGTTTCACCGGCCACGCTTTGCTTGATAACGAACTTGTTTTCCCCTGTCATTGGTTTGACTTGATACTGTATTCTCTCCACCAAAGCCATCGGCGGCGCCTCTGCCGCCAAGCGTCTCATAAATGCTTGCAACGAAGCTGCCGGCCCCTCTACCTCTGCCAACACACCGGCTCCGGTATTGCAGACAAACCCCGCCAACTCCAACTCCTGCGCCAGGCGGTGGACAAAAGGCCGGAATCCCACTCCCTGCACAATGCCTTCCACCTGCACCTGCCAGCGCTCTTTAACATCGTCCATGTATGACTGCCTCCAAAACGAGAAAAAAAGTGACTATCATCTAGATAGTCACTTCTCTTTTTCACTTTAAAAATCCTGCCGTTTCGCCAAAGCCAGCGCCGCCTGCACCATCAAAGCGCACTCCAGGCGCTTTTTCTGAAGCTTGCAGCCAAGCTCATAGGGCTGCTCCAAACAGCCATGGAACGCGTCCGCATTAGCGTGACAGCCGCCGCTGCAATAAAACCGCGCCCAGCACTGACTGCATTCTTCCTTGGCCAGCACATGCGCCCGACGGAACTTCCAAGGCAGTTCTTCGTTAACAATGCCTTCTTCCACCGAGCCCAGACGATACGCTTCGCGTCCGACAAACTGATGGCAAGGATAGAATTCTCCTTGCGGCGTGACCGCCAGATACTCGTGACCAGCGCCACAGCCGCTGAGACGCTTAGCCACACAAGGGCCGTTCTCAATATCCACATTGAAATGGAAAAAGTCAAACCCTTCGCCTCGCATCTTGCGTTCCAAGTATTCCTTAGCCAATAATTCATACTGGCGGAACAACTCCGGCAAGTGCTCTTCCTTCAATGCATACTCTGCCTCATCTTCGGCGACCACTGGTTCTACGGATAACTGCGTATAGCCTCGATCGGCCATATCCAGCACATCGGCCGCAAAATCAAGGTTATGCGCGGTAAAGGTGCCGCGCAAATAGTAATTTTGATCGTTCCGCGAACGAATGGCTTTGTCAATGTTAGACATTACCGTTTCGTAGCTGCCGTTGCCGCCGGCATTAGGACGCATATAGTCATGAACTTCCTTGCGTCCGTCCAGGCTGAGCACCAATGAAATCCCCTCTTCATTCAAGAAGCGAAGCTCCTCGTCTCTCAGCAGCACCGCATTGGTAGTCAACGTCAGTTTGATTTCCTTGCCGGCTTCCTGCTCTCTGCGTCGCACGTAGGCAGTCAGCTCTTTTACCACTTCAAAATTCATCAAAGGCTCGCCGCCAAAAAAGTCGATTTCCAAATGGCGACGACTGCCGCTTTTTTCTAAGAGAAAATCAATAGCTTTTTTTCCTACTTCCGCAGACATCAAGCCTCGGCTATGTCCGAAGTCGCCAGTACCGGCAAAGCAGTAGCGGCAGCGCAGATTGCAGTCATGGGCCACATGCAGGCACAAAGACTTAAGGATAGGTTCCGCCTTAAAGGTAGGCGGAACCTCCAGCGCCGGTGTAAACAGCTTTTCCGCGGCAATCAGCTCATGCAGCTCGGCAAGCGCTTCGCGCAGTTCGTCTTCGCTGTATTGCTCCGCTAAGGACGCCAGCACTGCTTCGTCATTGCCGCCGTCAAATACGTTCATGATGTCGCTAATCATCTCATCCACCACATGGACAGCGCCGCTATTGACATCCAACAGGATATGCATCCCGTTTAAGCTAAAAGAATGTATATTCATGGTCTTTCCTTTCAAAATAAAGTGGGGAACGAAAGGAACGATACACAGAGTAACTGAGTAACAGAGGGGAACAGAGAGAATTCAAAATCCCTCCTCCGCTGTGGCGGCACCTCCCTTTGGCAAGGGAGGCAAGGCTTAAAGTCCCCCTTGCCAAAGGGGGATGGACCACAGGGCCAGGGGGATTCGCGTCAAGAGAAAAAATAAAATAAATTTCCTCTGGCCTTTTCTCTGCTCCCTCTGTTACTCTGTGTAAAACGTATCTTCTTGTACTCTTTTTATAATTATATCTCTGTGTGAAACGTATCTCTCGTATTTTTACAGTCATAGGGCCTCTTGCCGCCAGCGGCAAGAGGCCCGACATTTGCTAGTGAATTAGTTCTGCTTTTGGCACACCTGATTGCCGACGGTGCAAGAGGTCTTGCAGGCCGACTGGCAGGATGTCTGGCATTCGCCGCAACCGCCGGTGTATGCCGTCTTCTTGAGGGCTGCACTATTTACAGTCACAATATGTTTCGCCATGGATTCTTCCCTCCTTGTCTTTTCAGGAAATGATTGCTTTATCTATTCTACCGTCTTTGCCTTCCAGATGCAAGAGGCCAATCTCAAGCGCCGCCGAAACGCCAATAAGGCGACAAAACCAGGCGCACCGGCAAGTTGGAACCGCCAGGAGGACTAAAGCGCACAAACAAGTCTTGCCCGCTGGTATAGCGTCCTACCAGGGAAATTTGCCGAAAATCACCTACTGAGCCGAAGGCGGTTTGTCCCATGGGGGTCGGCAACACCAATTCCGCAGGTTTTTGATACCTCACACCTAAAAACCCTGCATATTCACCGCCTTGAGGACTCAAATACAGGGCTACGCCGCCGGAATTAGCCGTAGGTAAACGCAGCTGATATATAACGCCGTAGTTGCCGTAATTAACCGTTTCCGTTCCGTCGGTAGCATCGATTCCCTTAACAAAAGTGTCCTGGGCATTGTCGGCCAGGGTTACGGCTACGGTATTGTCATCTAGAGGGTTATAGGTATTCTTCGCTGTAAGCAAACGATCCGCTTGTAAAAAAGTTCCCCGCATTCGATATTGATCCGCCGGCAAAATGGGAGCCCAAGCGGCAAATTCAGTGGCTTGCGCGCCAGCCGGACAAAAGACAATTTTAATGCGCACCGGACGATCCGCTTTTAAATCCATCATACCTGTAAGCAATTCATTATAGCGAAAGGAAACACCGTTCTCTCCCGAAAGAATTTCTGCCGCACCGCCAGCAGGTATGCTTACTTTGCGCGCCCCTGTTCCTTGAAAATAACGGGCTTGCACTTCCTTGCCCACCGCCAGATAATCCTGGCTTGGCCCTGCTTGACCCGTCCGCTGAATTTGTAGTTGCGCCACGCCAGGCCCTGGATTTTCTACGACAATGGCTAAACGTTTCCAATTTTCAGTATCATTCACATGATGATAAAACAGGCGCACATCCCCCTGCACCGTATCTTGGTATAAAATACCGTCGTTTGCTGCCATCTCCGGGCTATCCGAAAACAGAAGGGTCGGGCCGCTTCTTTCCACTGTCATCGGCCATTCCGGCAACGCAGATACCTCCATATTTCCTACGGAAGTACGATCATCCGCGGCAGTGCCGGCGCTGACGCCCCCCGTCTGCAGTAAAACAAAAAGAAACAGCAGCAGTGCCGCCTTCCAGGCTTGGTTATTCACTATACTATATCTCCCTTCCCTTGAATTGATGATGGAGCCATCGGCAGCCCATACTTTTCCGCCAGCATTTCCAAGCGACGTAAGCGATGGTTTAGACCGGAACGGGACAGTTGCCCTCCAGACAGTTCCACCAGCTCTGATAACGGCGCCTCCTGATGTTCCAGACGCAAGCGGGCTACTTCTTTCAAATGAGCCGGAAGCTTTTCCAGCCCTACAGCCTCATCCAAATACCGAATACTGGCCACTTGACGCACCGCCGCTTCCACCGTCTTTTGCAAATTAGCGGTTTCACAGTTAACCAAACGATTGACCTGATTGCGCACATCTTTGACTACACGCACGTTTTCAAACGAAAGCAACGCATTGTGCGCGCCAATAAGGCGCAAAAAAGAAATGATCGCATCTCCGTCCTTGAGATAGGCCAAATACGACTGCTTGCGCTCTGTCAAACGCACAGGCAGCTCAAAATATTTCATGATTTTCGTCAGCGATTGAGCAAATTGGTAATTGTCCGTTACCAGCTCCATATGGTAGTCCCCCTCTGGCCGGTTCACTGAACCGCCACCCAAAAAGGCCCCCCTCAGATAGGCGCGGCGACAGCAAGACCGCCTAAAGCTGCTGCTGTCGCGCACCATATGAATGCCGTCTTCTTTCCAAAAGCCCACAGCGGTCAGCAATTCCCGCACGCCCGGCGCAGGGGCCACCTTGATCTGATAGGTATTCATTTTTTTCAAGCGACGGCCACGTTTGACCACCACTTCCACCGTCAGCGAAAATCCTGTTTTTATCAATGAAAACGCTTTGCGGGCTACTGCCGCATTTTCCGTGGTAAAAGTAAGGCCCAGGTTCTTATTGCCGCCGATAAGCAACGTTCCGCCCATACGCAGAAGCGCGGCCAGTTCGGCAATCCGGCAACAGTCATTATCTCCCTGGACGCGGGCCAATTCGTTTTTGACCTCGGTCGCATAAGACGCCATTGCCGTGCCTCCTTTTCGTCAGCAGCCTCCCTTGCGTTCCCGCAAGGTGTCTGCGATAAGATAATGATCCAACAGCGCCATATGCTCCGCATGCGGCCGCAGCCGATAGATCATCGAAACAAGGGTGCGGCACAGTTTCAGCGGATCATGACGGACCACATCACTTTCCGAAATGACATCCGCCCGAAAGGCTTTAACACCCATTTTTTCAATCCGCTCCACGTCGGCCTCAACCGGAGCCGCCCCCTGGTTAGCATAAATACTTTGCAGCGATTTCGCCACTGGTTGACCGTTAACCAAAACATAATCCACGATTCCCGCGCCTGCATGCTGCAGCAACGCTTCCACATGATCGGATGCGGTATAACCGTCGGTTTCTCCCGGCTGTGTCATTACGTTGCAGATATAAATTTTAGCCGCTTTGCTCGCCTTGAGTTCCGCCGCCACTTCTTGTATTAACAAATTCGGCAGCACACTGGTATACAGGCTGCCCGGTCCAATCAAAATCGCGTCCGCCTCACGAATCGCTTGCAACGAGCTAGCCACAGGCGCCGCGTCTTCCGGCACCAAGCGCACTCTGCGAATCGCCTGCCCAGCCAAGGGAATATTGGATTCGCCCTCCACGATTGTGCCATCAGCCAATTCAGCTTGCAAACGCACCGGCGCTTCCGTAGAAGGAAGCACACGCCCCCGTACGGCCAAAACCTTGCTGGACGCCGCCAAAGCGCCTTCTACGCTGCCAACGACTTGATTCATGGCGGCAATAAAAAGATTGCCGAAACTGTGCCCGGCCAAACTGCCATGCCCCCCGAAGCGGTGTTGAAACAATTTTTCCATCAGAGGTTCCGTATCCGCCAAAGCAACCAAACAGTTGCGCAAATCCCCAGGTGCTACTACGCCCAAATCTTCCCGAATGCGCCCGGAAGACCCTCCGTCATCCGCCACCGTCACAATCGCCGTAACATTGCTTGTTACGCTTTTAATGCCTCGCAGCAACACCGACAGGCCAGTGCCGCCGCCGATGACCACAATATTAGGGCCGCGCTTCAGACGGCGCTGCGCAAAAATCCGGTCAATAAACTTTTCCGATCCGTCGGGAATCAAGGCGCCAATAACGGAACGAATAATCTGCCTTGTGGCAAACAGCATAGAACCAAGGCCCAGCGACAATACAGATAAGCCAGCCAAAAAAGTAATTGTGTAGTAGTAGCTGCCAGTGGCCAAATAGACGGTTTTAAACAGCCATTCTTCCAAATACCCCACATATTGGTAATTCAGAAGCAGAGACATCCCTACGCTCACTAAAATCGTGCCCAAAGAAAACAAGAAAAACCAACGTTTCAGGCGAATGCCGGGGTAGAGCCACTTTAAGAAATCCATCGTGTCACCTCAGCATTTCATTTCCGGTTCCGGCAGGTTATGCCGGATATCGCGATGTTCAATCGTAATCTTATAGCCGTGATTGCGCAACCGTTCATATAATTTCTGCGCAATATACACAGAGCGGTGCATCCCGCCTGTGCAGCCAATGGCAATAATCAGATGGCTTTTCCCCTCGTCGACGTAATGAGGAATTAAATAATCTACAAAGGACCATAAGCGCTCCTGAAACTGCTGTGATACCGGCCATTTGGCAATATACTCTCCCACTTCGGGAGTCACGCCGCTTTTACGGCGCAAAGTCTCCACATAAAAAGGATTCGGTAAAAACCGCACGTCAAATACCATATCCGCATCCAATGGCAGCCCATGCTTAAAGCCGAAAGAAACCACGGTAATGGACATTCTCTGCATCTGCGCCCCTGTAGCGAACAAGCCTGTCAATTTTTCCCGCAGTTTTGCCGTCGCCATACCGGTAGTATCAATCACATGGGTCGCCCTGCCGCGAATGGGCTCTAACCGCGCCCGTTCACGCACAATGCCATCGCTGACCCGCCCTTGCGCCGCCAATGGATGACGCCGACGCGATTCCTTGTAGCGTCGGATTAAAACTTCATCCGACGCCTCCAGAAAGAGTACCTCGTAAACCTGGCCCTGTTTTTCCATTTCTTCCAAAACCTGCGCCAAGGTATCGAAAAACTCCCGGCCGCGAATGTCCACCACCAAGGCAATGCGGCTGACCTTCCCTGCCGACTGCGAACACAGCTCAGCAAACTTGGGAATCAGCGCCGGCGGCAGGTTATCGACACAAAAATAGCCCAAATCTTCCAGGGCGCGCACAGCCTGCGTCTTACCAGCGCCAGACATACCTGTAATGATTACCAGGCGAAATTCTTCCATTGCCATGCTGCCTACGCCCCCTCATCCTACTAATTATCTCAACTAGTATTATAGAATATCAGTTAAAAAAAGGCAAAGCGCTTAAAAAACTAGCAGGTTCCAGGCACTCCTTAAGCGAATTAACAAATTACAAAGAACGAAAGAGTGCGAAGTTATAAGATTTACACAGAATCAGAGAAAAAGCCAGAGGCAACAGAGAGAAAAACAGGATTAAACAAGAGAATCAGAGTCACGTGAGGGTACGCAAGAGAGGCACGGTTTTTGAACAAGAGTATAGAGAGTAGATGGAGGGTACGAGGTACGGTTTTATTCTAAAATGCTCGAGGAGATTGCTTCACTACGTTCGCAATGACAAAAGTTGGCTAGAGAGGCAATGCGTTTGCCAAACTTAAGCTTTTTGAATCCCACCGCCGCTGTGGCGGCACCTCCCTTTAACAAGGGAGGCAGGGTTTGAAGTCCCCCTTGCTAAAGGGGGAAGGCCGCAGGCCAGGGGGATTCGCGTCATTGCGAGGAGCGCAGCGACGTGGCAATCTCTTGAAAATCCCTCTGGCTTTTCTCTGTTACTCTGTGTGAAACGTTCTCAGAATAGCTGGCGTGCTGTGAGATGCGAATAAAACAGCAGCCGACTATAAAAAAGGAGGCGTCGCTATGGGCTTGGGTATCCGCTTGCTGCTGTTTTTACTGGTAGCGTTTCTTCCCGTCTCCCCTTGTTGGGCCCAACAAGCCGATACGGCTTCGCCCCAGCACCGGGTTCTTTTTCTCCACTCATACAGCCCTGAATTCTCCTGGGTTCGAGATATTGAACGCGGCGTACTCGAGGAGTTAGAACCACATCCAGAGGTTGCCTACTATTTCGAGTATCTGGATACAAAACATTTTTGGGGTAAAGACTATTTGAGCGCCTTGGTCCCTTCCTTGCGTTATAAATATGCAACCCTGCCGCTAAGCGCAGTCGTGGTTTCTGACGACAACGCGTTTTTATTTGCCTTAGAGCATCAACAAGACCTTTTCCCCCATACGCCGATCGTTTTTTGCGGCGTCAACGATTTTAATCCGTCTCTGCGGCAAGCCAACCCCTGGCTGACTGGCGTAGAAGAAGAAGTCGACGTAGCCGGCACCCTGCAAGCGGCCTTGCGTTTGCGCCCGCAGGCGAAAAAGCTGCTCATCATTACGGATCGAACCATCGTAGGCCACTCAACCCGTCGTCTGGCCTTAGAGGCGTTGACTTCCCTGCCTCCCACTCTTCAGTATCAGCTTCTTGACGACGCCACGATGGAGGAAGTACAGCAAGCAGCGCGCTCCCTTTCCGCAGACGACATCATCTTGCATCTTATTTTCAACATAGACCGCAACGGACGCATGTTCACCAATGACGAAAGCCTGCAACTGGTCGCGCAGGAAAGCGCCGCTCCTGTTTTTGGTCTCTGGGATACCGCTATCGGTCACGGCCTTGTAGGCGGCCTGCTCACAAGCGGCTACACCCAAGGAAAAGAGGCTGGCTCTCTAGTACGTCAAATTCTTTTTGAAAACAAAGCGCCTAGCACTTTGCCTGTTATCAGTCAGTCTGTGAATCGTTACGCCTTTGACTACCGTCAGTTAACCGCGCACGGCCTGGATGTAGATGCACTTCCTCCTGGCAGCACGATTCTCTTTCGAGATCCTTCTTTCTATGAAGCGCATCGAACCCTAGTCTGGACTGTCAGCGCCGTTATTGTGCTGCTAACCGTTTTGGTCATTTCTTTACTGTTCAACATCCGACATCGCCGGCGCGTAGAAAATGAAATACGCCTGCTAAATCTGCACCTGGAAGAGCGCGTAGAAGAACGCACCCAATCCCTGCAGCAGGCCAACAACAACTTGAACCGCGCCATGGATGACTTGCAAAAAGCCAGAGGGCATTTGGTAGAAGCCGAAAAGATGGCTGCTCTGGGCGGGCTGGTTTCCGGCGTAGCTCATGAAATCAACACACCTGTGGGCAACAGCATTACGGCAGCCTCCTTCTTGGCCGGACGTACTCAAGAACTGCTGCACAAGCTCAAAGAAAATCAGATGAAGCGTTCTGAACTGGAAGAATTTCTTGACACTAGCGCCAAAAGCGGTGAAATCATTGTCGGCAACTTAAACCGGGCATCAGAACTTATCCGCACGTTCAAGCAAACCGCCGTCGACCAGCAAGTAGAGGAAAAACGCTTGGTCAATATGCTTACGTATTTACATGAGGTGCTGTTAAGCTTGCGGCCTCGTCTGAAAAAAACAAAACACACCATTGAAATTGATTGCCCTGATGATCTTAACGCCACGATCTACCCCGGCGCATTATGGCAAATTCTTACCAATTTCATCATGAACACCCTGGTTCACGCCTACGAGCCGGACGAAGCCGGTCTCATTCAGATCGCCGTTTCTTTACAAGACCACCAACTAACCCTGCGCTATCGGGACAACGGCAGAGGAATGCCGGAAGAAGTGCAGAAGAAAGTATTTGAACCGTTCTTTACAACGAAACGCGGCAGCGGCGGTACTGGACTGGGCCTGCATATCGTCTATAATTTGGTTGTCTTTAAATTGAAAGGAACCATTCTCTGCCACAGCACGCCTGGAGAAGGAACCGAATTTATCATCACCGCCCCGCTCACCCCTGAAGGAGGTATCTAAGCATGCACGACGACGAACTTCTTTTTGCCGATGAACACCCCCCTGCTGCAGCGCCAGAAACCGAACATCCGCCCTGGAACATCCTTATTGTTGACGATGATGAAGAAGTGCACACCGTCACCAAGCTGGTGTTGAGTAACTTTTCTTTTGCCGGACGGCCTCTGCAGTTTTACAGCGTATATTCCGCCACGGAAGGACGCGATTTTCTTCTCAAGCATGATGATGTTGCCGTCATTTTTTTGGACGTAGTCATGGAGGAAGTCGACTCTGGCCTTAAATTGGTGCATGTCATCCGCAGGGAACTGCAAAATCAGTTGGTCCGCATCATCCTGCGCACCGGCCAACCTGGACACGCCCCAGAAGCGCGTGTCATTGTAGACTATGATATTAATGACTACAAAGAAAAAACAGAGCTCACCTCGCAAAAGCTGATTACCACGTTAATTACCGCTCTGCGTTCGTATCGGGATCTGATTACCATTGAACGCAATAAAAATGGATTGGAACAAATTGTCCAATCCTCGCCGGAAATTTTCCGGCTCCAATCCCTGCAGAATTTTGCCGCAGGCGTTTTAACGCAGCTATCGGCTCTGCTCTACTTGGATCGCAACAGCCTCTATCTCAAAACCGCCAGTTTCGCCGCCTCTTCCGAGGAAAATGGCTTCCACATTTTAGCGGCCACAGGGCATTTTTCTAACGAGCCGGCGCCGCCTCATATCACCGACCTAGTCCGGCAGCGGTTGCAGCCGGCCTTGCAAGAGCAGCGCAGCGTTTACGCCGATGACCATTTTGTCCTCTACTGGCGAGGGCCAGTGGCCGGCGCTTACTTGATCTACATGGAGGGGACGCCGCCGATGAACGACTTAGACCGCCAGTTGCTGGATATCTTCTGTCTAAACGTTTCCGCTGCTTTTGAAAACCTCCACTTGCACCACCAAATGGACCTCACTCGCCAGGAAATGCTCTTTCTGCTCATGGAAGCGGCGGAAACACGTTCCAAAGAAACAGGGCACCATGTCCGTAGGGTTGGAGAATACTCCGCTCTCCTGGGTCAATGGTACGGCATGAGCGAAACCGAGGTAGAACTGCTGCGTATGGCTGCGCCCATGCATGACATCGGCAAGCTGGGCATTACTGACAACATCTTGCACAAGCCCTCCCGACTTACGGAGGAAGAATTCGCCTTCATGAAGCGCCATACAATCATCGGTCATGATATGCTTAGCCACTCTGGCCTGGACGTACTGCGCGCCGCTGCTATCATCGCTTTACAGCATCATGAACACTTTGACGGCAGCGGTTATCCCAAGGGCCTGTCCGGGGACGGCATTCATTTGCACGCCCGCATTACCATCATCGCTGATGTGTTTGACGCCCTCAGTTCCAGCCGCAGCTACAAAATCCCTTGGACTCTCGACCACACCCTGGAACATTTGCGCACACATAGCGGCAGTCACTTCGATCCTGTGTTGATTGATCTATTTATGAACCATCTCGAAGAAATTCTAGAAGTGCAAAATAGTCTGCAAGACGTGCCCCCGTCGGACACGCCTCGCTTTGACCCGAATACTGGGGTGCTTTAGGAAAAGTAAGCTGAAGCAGGGAAAAACATGGAAGGAACGGCACACAGAGTAACAGAGAAAATGCCAGAGGCAACAGAGAGAAAATAGGAAAACGCAGAGAGATTGCTTCGGTGCCCTCGCAAAGACAAAAGTTGGCTAGAACGCTCTCTGGAAAAATTATCCCTCGGGCCTTTCTCTGGCCCTTCTCTGTTACTCTGCATGAAACGTTCCCCTGACAAAAAGCAAGCCATGAATGCCTAAAAGGCGCTCATGGCTCGTTTTTATTTCAACACATATTTTTCAATAGCCAAGGCGACTCCGTCCCGGTTGTTGTCCGCCGTTACCGCGTCCGCAACCGCTTTTACCTTGTCGTCGGCATTATCCATAGCCACCCCTAAGCCCGCATAGGCCAGCATGGTCATGTCATTTTCTGAGTCTCCCAACACCATGATGTCTTGCTGCAAAATCCCTAACCGTTTAGCCAGCATGGCGACGCCTCTGCCTTTATTTACCTCTGGATTCACCATCTCGATCATATGGTTTTTGGCCCGCGTCAGGCATACCTTAGAGCCAAAGCGCTCTTGCAGTACCGGCGTAATGGCGTCCAAATGTTCTGGTTCCGCCAACGTCAAAAGTTTAAGCGGTTCCTTCGCCGGCGCAAACATCGCCTCGCCCACCACATGCGGCGAAATGCCTGACACCGCCTCATAGGTGCGCGCTTCCTCCGAATAGTCCCGCACATAAAATTCGTCATCCACATAGGTTTGAATATACCAGCCACGTTCACGAAAATATGCCAGCACCGACAAGGTAGTATCCATGGGCAACAGTTCCTCATGCCAAACTTCGCCGGAACGGCAAGACTTTACTAACGCTCCGTTATAGGTAATCAGCGGCACATCCACGCCCAAGCGCTCCGCAAAAGGCTTGGCCGACTGAAACATGCGCCCCGTGGCGATCGTCACCGTTACTCCTTGCTGCTGCGCCGCTTGAATCGCCGCCACAGTTCTTGGCGAAACCTCCAGCTCATCTGTCAACAGCGTCCCATCCATATCGATTGCTACTAATTGAATTGCCAAATTGCCACATCCTTTTGCGGAACCATTGACTTATGCGCCACTCCATCAGAACGCCCTTTTTCTCATGCGACTTTGTCAGAAAGCCTCGGCATAGCTCCACTATTCCTGCATTTTCTTCCGCGTCGCACGGGAAAAATTCTCGTTTTGCCGGAGCGTGCCTCACGTCATTGGCTCCTTTGGTTCTCTATAAATTGTCATTCCTATCCCCGTCGTTCCCTCACTCTACTCACTCTACTCCTGTTCAAAAAGACCTTACCACTCCTTCGTGCCCTCACGCGACTCCGGTTCTCCTGTTCAACTCTCTACCGATCTTGGATATACACAGACAACAGGCAGCTGCACAAAGTCACAACGCCAATACTCAGAAAAGGCAAGAACAAGCCGCTCACCTGCACTCCAGGCAGCACCTTAAGCAAAGCTGCCGGCGTCACCAAATTCGTCAAAAAAGTCAACCCGCCCAAGGTACGCCAAGATATAGGGCAACGCAATTTGCAAAGAATCGTGCGCACCAAACCATTGGCTACGCCTACCACCAATGAAGCCGCCAACAAGCACCAGAACGTATCGACAAAAATTTCCGGCAGCCATTCCACCATCCAATACAAAATGACCGCATTGACTACGATACGCAAAAGCAAGCCGCACACAACTATCCCTTCCTCGCTGCAAAAATCATCGTCCCCTCGGACATCATTGTTTCTATTATACCGTGCTTCTCCCTTGTCTGCCAATTACTATTCTGTCATTTTAGTTGTCTATGTTGCGCTCCAAAAACAGCAAAGCTTCCTTCAGCTCCAAGCCGCCTCCAAAACCACCCAGCTTGCCGCCGGAAGCCACAACCCGATGGCAGGGCACCACAATGGGAATACGGTTAGCATGCATAGCTCCGCCGACAGCGCGCGCTCCCTGAGGCACGCCGATAGCCCTCGACACCTCACCATAGCTGCAGACGCAGCCATAAGGAACCGAGGCTACATACCGCAACGCTTTCTCCCGAAAAGGCGTATACCCGCGCCAATCCAGCGGCACGTCAAAAATCACAGGAAACCCCTGGAAATAGGTTTGCAGTTGAGCCGCCAACGCCTCCCAGGCTAACTCCGCCATATCTTCTGCTTGTGATTCCGGCGCCGCCGTCGGGGAAAACCGCAGGTCAGCCCAAGCCTCTTTTTCTGTTTTGCGGGGAAAACCCAGCTCCCAAAGCCCCTGGGGCGACCACAAAGACGCCATCACGCCCCAAGAAGTCGAAAACACTCTAGACGCCAATTCAACTTTTACCATAAAATATCCTCTGTCACATCCTCCACCGATGCCGTACCAGTCATCACCATCGCCGCCAGCAATTCCGCCGCCATTTTCTGCAAAACAAGCGCAACTCCTGCAGCGCCGCCTACGGCGCCAACCGTCAGCGGGCGTCCAATCAAAACAGCATCAGCGCCTAAAGCCAGCATTTTCAGTACATCCGTACCGCTGCGCACGCCGCCGTCTACCAGCACCGTTAAGGCGCCATCCACGGCTTCCACAATCTCCGGCAGCACTTCCGCCGTACCTGGCGTATAATCCAGCACCCGTCCGCCGTGGTTGGAGACGACAATGCCGTCAACCCCCGCCCAGGCGCAAGCTTCGGCATCCGCTTCCGTCATAATGCCTTTGACAAAGAAAGGCAACGGCGCATGACGTTTCAGCTCCGCCAATTGTTCCTTCGTCTTGGGCCCAACCCGCTGGCCGGCGCGAGTCATGTTAATGAGCGCCGCAGCATCCAAATCCATACCGACTGCAATCGCACCAGCGGCAGCGGCTTCCTGCATTTTCTCCAAAATCGCCTCATTATCCCTGGGCTTCAAGACGGGAATACCCTGACCGCCGGCCAAGCGCACTGCCTCCAAGCCGCCGTTAAATACGCCGGGGTTAGGGCCATCTCCGGTCATGCCCAATGTGCCCGCCTGGCGACAGCCGTTCACAATGGCTGCTGCATACTCGGCCTCCGGTAAAAAATCATTCAAGTTGAAAGTAATACCGCCAATGGGCGCACCCAAAATCGGCATCGACAGTTCCTGCCCAAAAATCGTACAACTTAACTTCGGCTCACTGACTTGATGCACCACGCGCTGCTGCAACCGATGCAAGGCCAATGCCTGCATATTGCTTTGAAAAGCCGCTCCGGTACCAAGACCGCCCATGCCGGGAACTTCGCCGGCGCAGGCTACGCCATTGCAAATTTTGCAAACTCGGCAAGCCTTGCCAAAGCGCTCCCGTGCAGCTTCGCGTAATGAATTCATGTCCATAAAATCATCCTTCTTTCTATGTATAGATTTTAATTTAAACAGGAGTATAGGGAGGGTACGAGTAAAAGTTGTCTGAACCTAAGAGAGCCGCTGATTTAATGAGCGCTCCGGCAAACCAGGAAATTTTTGCGTCAGACACGAAAGAAAACGTAGGAATAGCGGCGCTATGCCGAGGCTTTCTGACAATGTCTGACGGAAAAAAGTCGGGTTTGCCGCGAGATGGGAATAAATCAATGGTTCTCTAAAAATAAAAAAGCCTGTTCCGTATTTCGCGACGGAACAGGCTTTTTCCTTTTAAGAGATACCTTAGATTACTTTCATATCCGCAAGAACTTGGTTCATCTTGCGAACAGCAGCAGCGCTCTTCTCGAAGAGATCTTTTTCTTCTGCATTGAGTTTGTAGTCAATGATTTCTTCGCAGCCGTTTTTACCCACAACGACCGGAACGCCGATGCAGATATCTTTCTGACCGTATTCGCCTTCGAGGGAAACACAGCAAGGGAATACTTTCTTCTCGTCGCGAACGATAGATTCCACCAGCATAGCTGCAGCAGCGCCAGGAGCATACCAAGCGGAAGTACCCAGAAGCTTGGTCAGCGTAGCACCGCCAACCATGGTGTCAGCAGCAACTTTTTCCAAAGCAGCGGCATCGAGGAACTGGGATACCGGCAGACCATTGTAGGTAGCCAAACGAGTCAAAGGAATCATGGTGGTGTCGCCATGACCGCCGATAACGGTTCCTTGAACGTCGGTCAAAGGACGTCCCAGAGCCTGACTCAGATAGTATTTGAAGCGGGAGCTGTCCAGCGCGCCACCCATGCCGATTACGCGGTTTTTCGGCAAACCAGTAGCTTTCAAGGTCAGATAAGTCATGGTGTCCATCGGATTGCTGACGATAATCAAGATGGCATTCGGAGAATGCTTGAGAATGTTTTCAGCAACCGTTTTAACGATACCGGCGTTGGTGCCGATCAGTTCTTCACGGGTCATGCCGGGTTTACGCGGCAAACCGGAAGTGATGACAACCACTGCGGAACCGGCTGTTTTTGCATAATCATTAGTGCTTCCTACTACACAGGTGTCAAAGCCAAGCAGAGGCGAGGTCTGCATCATGTCCATGGCTTTGCCTTCGGAAACGCCTTCTTTGATATCAAGGAGTACCACTTCGCTGGCAATCTCGCGAATAGCCAGAACGTTTGCGCATGTTGCGCCTACATTGCCTGCACCGACGACTGTAACTTTCATCTTATATGTACCCTCCTTTTAATTGTTCGGCTGCTGATTAAGATCAACGTGCCGAAAGTGAACTTTAATAAAACTACATAATAATTTTAACAAAATAACTTTTTAAAAGCAACGATAGGAGCGCTTTGAATAATTGTATACACGTATACAGGTTTGTTTTCTTTTATTTTCTTACCATGCAGCCACACAACCGTCCGCGCGGGGTTCCGTCGCACCCGCTAAGGCGCCGGAATCGCTCCTCCAAACAATCTGTCCCCGCCCGAAAGAAGCAACATCCATGGAAACGCGTACCTCATGCCCGCGTCTAGATAACGCCGCTGCGATATGCTGCGGAAAATGCGGTTCCACTTCGATGGTTCTGCCGCCAGTCCACTGCCAACGCGGCGCATCCAAAACCGCCTGTGGATTCAAGCCCTGGTCGATGGCGCGCACAACTACCTGCAAATGACCTTGGGGCTGCATAAAAGCGCCCATGACGCCAAAAGGCCCCACCGGTTGTTCATCCTTGCTGATAAAACCAGGAATAATTGTATGGTAAGGCCGTTTTCCCGGCGCCAGGCAATTAGGATGCCCTTCTTCCAAATTAAAATTGCAGCCTCGATTGTGAAGGGCAATACCGGTACCAGGCACTACCAAACCGGAACCGAATCCCTGATAGTTGCTTTGAATGAAGGACACCATCATACCTTCTGCATCGGCCGCCGCCAAATACACGGTGCCGCCGGACGCCGGATTCCCGGCAATCGGCAAAATAGCCTTGGGGCCAATTAACTTACGGCGTTCCTCCGCATAAGCCGGATCCAATAGACTTTCCGCAGTCACTTGCATATCCTTGGGTTCCGCTAAATACGCTTTGGCATCAGCAAAAGCAAGCTTCAGCGCTTCCATCTGACGATGATACCATTCCACCGACTCTACGCAAGTCATATCAAAACCCTTCAAAATCTCCAGCGCAGACAAAGCCACTAAGCCGTGCCCGTTCGGAGGAATTTCCCAGACGTCATAACCTCGGTACTGCACCCGCAGCGGATGCACCCACTCCGGCTGAAAAGCGGCCAAATCTTCCGCTGTCAGCGGCGCAGCAAACCGTGCAGCAAAGTCCCCGATACGCTGTGCTAAGACGCCCCGATAAAAAGATTCGCAGCCGGTCTGACCTAACTCCTCCAACGTTTCGGCGTGCTCCGGCAGTTGCACCAATTCTCCAGCCTGCGGCGGCCGTCCATGAGGCGCAAAGGTATGGAACCAAAAGCGAAATTCCTCTCCGTCTAGTTCTCTTGAAAACAGCTGATACTGTTTTTGCCAAGCCGCAGCAACCGTAGGCGATACGACAAAACCATTGCGCGCATAAGAAATAGCCGGCGCCAACACTTTGGCCAAAGGCATCCGTCCAAAACGTTTTGACAACGCTGCCCAAGCGCCTGGAGCGCCTGGCACAGTAACCGGCTGCCAACCAAAACGCGGCATGGCTTTATGCCCCTGTTTCCACAAGGATGCAGCATCGGCTTTTTGCGCCGCTGGACCGCTGCCGTTCAGACCAAACAAGCCTCCATGAACCCAAACCAAAGCAAATGCGTCGCCGCCTATTCCATTGGAGCAGGGCTCTACTACGGTCAAACACGCTGCTGTGGCAATCGCGGCGTCCACCGCATTGCCTCCTTCGCGCAAAATTTGCAGCCCCGCCTGCGCCGCCAACTGCTGTGACGTCGCCACCATGCCTCGGGCTCCATATGTCACCATACGCCGTGACGCATAGGGATAGTCCATTGGATCAAATTGCACGTTTTCTCACTCCTTTAAAACAGTAGGTACGGAATTAAACAGGAGTAGAGGGAGTAGATGGAGGGTACGAAGCACAGAATTGAACAAGAGAATCGGCGACCGCGCTGGATGCGCCTGACGGTACGTGATGTACCTAATGCCGGCGATGCCAAGGATGGCATAATCGCCGGTCTCCAATGAAAATGCCATGGAAGGCATGGCAACCGACATCCATTGAGGGTACGACAGAGAAGAATCTTTAATGTCTTTGCAAGCAAAACGAATCAATCTTTTCGTGTATTTTTCATATTAAAACCGTCACACAGCCCTCACTTTACTCACTCTACTCCTGTTCAAAAAACGTGTCCCATATCCTCCTTTGTGCCCTCACGCGACTCCGATTCTCCTGTTCAATCCCCATCCTTCCACATATGTACCCAGGCGCTGCACATATGTACCCAGGCGCTGCACAGCGCCTGGAGCTTGCACAGTTCTCAGCTCAGAGTAAACCGGCCATCGTTCACACCGAACAAAATATCCGGGTCATCCTCTGTATGAATGTTAATCTGCGTCGACACATCACAGTCCTTGGTCGTATATTGCACATGATAGACATGAAGCTGGTAAATCACTACATTCGGATCTCCAGGACCGGTGAAATAGTGGCTCATATCCGGCATTTCCCGAAACATCTTTTCTTTAAACTCCGTTACTTTCGCCGGATCCATACTGTTGTAAATGTCCAGGCGTCCACTGATGCGGACCACTTCCTGTTCATCGCTGACAAAGCAAATCTCCACCCGGTCATGGTTATGGATTTCGTCGACTTTTTTGGTAAGCAAACGACTGAACAGCCAAATTCGTCCATGCTCGCACACATAGGGCTTCATGGGGCGAACGCGAGGCTGCTCGCCGTCAAGGGTAGCTAAGAAACCTTTATTGTTCCGTACAATATCCAGAACTTCCTTTTCATACATAACACTGCCCCCTTTCTACAAAAAAGAAAAAACGAAACAAATTAGCTCTTTCACCTCCTCATTTTCATACTTTAATGACAAATTCGCCTAAAAACAACTAATTTCCTTCTCCATTTACCAGAGAAACGCTTTTGTTTTGTAATTTTTAAAATATTATGGTTATAAAAAGAACAATACAAAAGGCAGCTCCGCAGAGCTGCCTTTTCAAAGTCTACCTTATGCTTTTTCGAAGTCATCCTTGCCTACGCCGCACAGGGGGCAAACCCATTCTGCCGGGATGTCCTCAAAGGCAGTGCCCGGAGCCACGCCGTTGTCCGGATCGCCGGTAGCCGGATCATACACATAACCACATACTGTACAAGTCCATTTTTCCATAATAATTCCTCCTTTTTTTGTAAAGGTTATTCACAAATCATGATTTCATTTTACCATATCCTTCGCTTCTTGGGAACTGGCAAATTAACAAAGTCCATTTTATGTCGTCACCAGCGACGTGAGGAACCGCCCCCGCCGCCACTGCCACCGCCATAGCCTCCTCCTCCGCCCCCGCCGCCACGCAGACGAAGCAACGAAAGAATCAAGTACGTAAAGGCGCCCCCAAACACAGTCCAGTCCAAAATAAGCAAGCCAACCAAGGCGGCCGCGCCTAGTATCTTCGCCCACCAAGGCCAACCATCCCAAGGGTAACTGTCTGCTTGCGCTTTAGCGGTTGCGCTTTGAGGAGAACTTTTCAGTTCTAGCTTGTATTCCTTAGCTACTTCCTGCACAACCGCCCGGTAACCATTAACAATGCCTTGGTCATAATCTCCGTTCTGGAAATACGGCACCATATACTCGTCCTGCAATTGACCGGTTTTAGCGTCAGGAAGCGCGCCTTCCAAACCATACCCTACTTCAACACGAGATACCTTATCATCAATAGCGACTAAAATCAGCACGCCGTTATTCAACTGCTTATCGCCCAGTCCCCACGTACGCAGCACCTCTAACGCATAGTCTTCAGGCTCTGCCCCTTCCAGACTGCGAACCGTCAGCACTACTACCTGCGCTTTGGTCTTAGCCGCCAAACTGGCGCCAAGCTTTTGAAGGCGCTCCTTTGACGCAGGCTGCATTACCCCCGCCAAATCCTGCACATAAATAGAAGACGAAGGCTTGGGCGGAATGGAAGCCGCCTGCACCGGCAAAGCCACTGCCATTAATGCAAAGCAAAAGAGAAGAAAACCTGCAAGCCAGCGTTTCATATCATACCACTTTCCTTTAGAGAAATAAATTAACGGAGAACGGTTTTAACAGGAGCAGAGTGAGTAGAGGGAGGACTACGGGTTAAGATTGAACAAGAGAACCAGAGTCACGTGAGGGTACGAATGAGAGCGCGGAGTACGGTTTCAATTTGAAAGTACACGAAGAGATTGCTTCACTGCGTTCGCAATGACAGTAAAGGTGACTTGGAAGCAGTAGGTATGCTTGTTGAAAGCCAACTGACTTTTCGTCATTGCGAGGAGCGCAGCGACGCGGCAATCTCCTAAAGAAACCCGCTTCGCTCTTCCTCAAAGGGCTGCTGTCTCTACGAGCACGCTGCCAGGCTGAGAGATTTTTTCTGCTGTCAAGAAAGAATAGCCGCAGGAATAGCAAAGCTATTTCAAGGTCATTCTGACACATTCGTCTCCGTATCTTCATTAAGGAGGCCGATGTTTTAATGAGCGCTCCGGCACGCCTAGACATTTTTTCGTCTGGCTAGGAAGAAGGCCGCAGAAATAGCAGAGCTATTTCGAGGTTTTCTGACAACGCTAGGCGGAAAAAGGGCTGGTGTGCTGCGAGATGCGCATAAAACAGCAGCCGACTAGAACTTGACCTGCGGTACTTGTTTAGCCCCTTCTTCGGCCTTAAAGTATTCCCGCTGCCCAAAACCTAACATGCCGGCAAACATACTCTGCGGGAAGGTTTTAATTTTAGTGTTGTACCCTTGAACCGCATCGTTGTAATCCTTACGCGCTACGGCAATACGGTTTTCCGTACCGGCCAGTTCATCCTGAAGAGCACGGAAATTCTTGTCCGCTTTCAAGTTCGGATAGTTCTCAGCAATCGCCAATAAACGGCTCAAAGCACTGTTCATTTCCCCGGCTGCTGCTGCTTTATCGCCAACCCCCTGAGCGCCGACCAGTTTGGACCGAGCGTCGGACACCGCTTGAATAGCCGCCTGCTCATGCGCTGCATAGCCTTTAACGGTGTTAACCAGGTTCGGAATCAAATCCGCCCGCCGCTGCAGCTGATTGTCTACCTGACTCCATTTGCCATTTACCGTCTCGTTCATGCCCACCAACCCGTTATAAGTAGACACGCCGAAGATGGCTACAAGCGCCACCAGTACAATGGCAATAATAGCTCCTTTGTTCATGTTAACTCCTCCTAGGTAGTTTTTTTTAATATTTAACATAGTTTTAAAAACCACGTATTTATTTTCGCCGATTTTTCTACTTTTGTCAAGAATAGTTCGCCAAGGAACGCTCTACACCTGCTCATGGGGCCGATATTCTCTGCGAAAAAAATCATATACCGCTTGCGCCGAGATACGATCCATGCCTTCAATTCCGGCTAATTCCTCCAAGGTAGCCTTGCGCAGAGCCTCCAAGGTGCCGAAAGCCGACCACAAGGCTTTGCGGCGTTTGGGACCGATGCCGGAAACATGATCCAATACGGAGACCAAATTGCGCTTGCCCCGCAGCTTCCGGTGATACGAGACAGCAAAGCGATGCGCTTCGTCGCGCAAACGCTGCAGCAAGTACAATGATTCCGAGCGCTCCGGCAAAATCAGCGGCTCTTTGTCTTCTTCCCGAAATACCCACTCAAATTGCTTCGCCAAAGAAATAACAGGTATCTCTAGGCCCACGCCGCGAACGACCTCCAACGCACTGGACAGTTGTCCCTTGCCGCCGTCAATGACAATCAAATCCGGCAGCGGTTCCGCCGCTTCACCATAACGGCGCAGCAATACTTCCTGCATAGATAGGAAGTCATCCGGCTTTCCTTCTACTGTTCTCAATTTGAAACGGCGGTAATCTTCCTTCTTAGACTGGCCGTCCTCAAAAACAACCATGGAAGCCACCGTTTCCGCACCTTGAATATGAGAAATGTCAAAGCATTCCATCCGCTGCGGCGGCTGCGACATTTGTAAAAACTGCTGCAACTGTTCCACAGCCCCAGTAGTCCGTTCCATTTCCCTAATCAGCTCGCCTTCTTTGAGGGCCAGCACCGCCCGGGCGTTTTCATCGGCCATCAAGAGCAACGCATGCTTGCTGCCCCGCTTCGGCACATGCAATTCCACCTTGCCTTGACGCACTTCCGTCAGCCAGCGCTCTAATACGTCTTGAGAGGAAATCGCAAAAGGCAGCAGCACCTCCGGCGGCACAAAAGCCACCCTTGCATAGTACTGCTCCAAAAAGGCCTCCAACGCCGCCTCCTGTTCTTCGTCTGCTGCGCCATGCAAAAAGAAATGCTCTCGCCCAATCAACTTGCCGCCGCGTACCTGCATCACTTGCACACATACTCCGGCATGCGAGCGAGCCAAGCCCAAGACGTCCTGGTCTCCGCCAGCAGTCACAATATTCTGCTGTTCTGTCAGTTTTCCCACCGCCGCCAGTTGATCCCGCAAGCGCGCTGCTTCCTCAAAGTGCAGTTCCTCCGCCGCCTGAAGCATGTTCTTTTTCAGTTGCCGCAGCAGCTTGTCGCCACGGCCCTCCAACAGCATCATCACAGCATCTACCATGCGTCGGTATTCTTCCTTGTCTACCCGACCGCTGCACGGAGCCATGCAGCGTTTGATGTGATACTCCAAACAAGGCCGGCGCGCTTCCATGGTCCGGCAATTACGCAGCAGAAACAGAGACCGAACCAGTCGCAGCATTTCATGAACAGCGCCCGCATCCGCATAGGGACCGAAATAACGAGCACCGTCCTTTACCAGCCTTCGAGTGATATGAACCCGTGGATAATCGTCTCCTAAGGTTACTTTAATATAAGGATAGGTCTTATCATCTTTTAGACTGATATTATAACGCGGCCTGTGCTTCTTGATTAGGTTGCACTCCAAAATGAGAGCTTCTACTTCGTTAGCCGTCAAGATGTATTCTAACGACTCAATCTTAGCCACTAGCGCCATCGTTTTTACCGAATGATTTCGGTTGCTTTGGAAATAAGAACGCACACGGTTTTTTAGATTGACTGCTTTGCCCACATATAAAATTTTCTCTTGCGCGTCTCGCATAATGTAGACCCCAGGCGAACCCGGCAAATGCGCTAATTGTTCTTGCAACACATCGTTCATAACTGTGCACCTTTCGCATCGCATACCCTCAAAAAGACAAAGGTAAGTTTTATCCAGAAAACAGCTAACGCTTTTTACAAATTTCGCAATATTCAAGTTGCATTTCCGTGTACTTTTGTATACTTGTTTGGGTCGTTGTGAAAAAATACACAATAGAATATAATATACCCAAGGTCATTTTAAAACATGGGAGGTCTATTCGGATGTTTAACAGAGTTCTTATCGCCAATCGCGGCGAAATCGCCATTCGTGTTATTCGTGCCTGTCAGGAATTAGGGATTGAAACGGTGGCAGTCTATTCCGACGTCGACGCTCATTCTCTCCATGTACAGCTGGCGGACTACGCCTACAACATCGGTCCTGCTGATGCCGCGCTCAGCTACTACAATGCCGAAGCCATCATTTCCGCCGCTAAAATGGCCAAAGCAGACGCCATCCATCCCGGTTACGGGTTCCTCTCCGAAAATGCCGATTTCGCACAAATGGTAATTGACGCCGGCATGATTTTTGTCGGGCCCCATCCGGAAACCATTCGCAAGGTAGGCAACAAGGACGCCGCTCGTTTGGCAATGAAACAAGCCGGCCTGCCGATGACTGTGGGCAGCGAAATTGTTCGCGAAACAGAAGACGCCTACGCCCAAGCCGAAGCCATTGGCTACCCGGTCATTTTAAAGCCTGTAGCAGGCGGCGGCGGTAAATCCATGTTCGTAGCTCATAATAAGGAAGAAATGACTTCCGCTCTCAATAAAGTCGATTTGAAATCCAGAGATTTTTACTTAGAAAACTACATTGATCAAGCTCGTCATATCGAAGTGCAGATCATGGCCGATAACTACGGCAACATCCTTCATCTCGGCGAGCGCGAATGTTCCTTGCAGCGCCGCAACCAAAAGATTTTGGAAGAAGCGCCGTCCAGCGCCTTGACGCCGGAAATGCGCCACAAAGTAGGCCAACTGGCGATTCGCGCAGCCAAAAGCATCTACTATACTAATGTCGGTACCGTAGAATTCCTTATGGACATCAAAACCGGCAGATTTTATTTTATGGAAATCAATCCTCGCATCCAGGTAGAGCACGCCGTCACGGAAATGATTACCGGCGTCGACTTGGTTCGCCGCCAACTGCGCATCGCCGCCGGCGAACCGCTCAATAAAAAGCAGGATGAAATCATGTTCCTCGGTCATGCCATCGAATGCCGCATCAATGCCGAAGACCCGGATATGCGCTTCATCCCCTGTCCTGGACACATTGATTTCTATCATCAGCCCGGCGGCCCCCGTGTACGTGTAGACAGCGGCGTAGCTGCCGGCGTCACCGTACAGCCTTACTACGACTCTATGATCGCCAAAGTAGTCGCCCATGGCCGCACCCGCGGCGACGCCATTCGCATCATGCGCCGCGCCTTAGGAGAATTCCGCATCGGCGGCATCAAGACTACCATTCCCTTCCATCTGAAGGTTCTCAACAACCCGCATTTCTGCAGCGGCGACTTCGATACCCAATTCATCTACAAACGCATGACTCCCTGCTGAAACTAGGGAGCAACCCCGGCAGCTGAAAAGCTGCCGGGGTTTTTATTTACAAAAAAGATTTGAACAGGAGTCACGAGAGGGCACGATGGAGGACACGTTTTTTAAACAAGAGTAAAGGGAGTAGAGTGAGGGCTGCGGGGTGCGGTTTTAATATGAAAAATACACGAGGAGATTGCTTCGCTTTGCTCGCAAAGACAAAAGCTGGTTAAATCGCCAATGACTTTTTTGGTATATGGTTAGTTAGCTTATTGCGTCGTTGCGAGGAGTGCAGCGACGCGGCAACCTCCTGATTCTCACATTCAAAATCCGTAACCCTCCTGCGAGCCCTCCCTTTACTCCCTCTACTCCTGTAAAAGTCCATTCCCTACCCCTGCAGTCTCGCGGCCTCTTCCAGTAATGGCTTCAGATAGCGCCCGGTATGGGACGCCTCGACACGACAAATCTCCTCCGGCGTGCCTGTCGCCACGATGTTCCCGCCACGATGACCGCCCTCTGGTCCCAGATCAATCAAGTAATCCGCCGTTTTAATGACGTCCAGATTATGCTCGATAACCACTACGCTGTCGCCGCCCTCCACCAGTCGCTGCAGCACCTCCATCAGACGATGAATATCCGCCGTGTGCAAGCCAGTAGTCGGCTCGTCCAAAATATAGAAGGTCTTGCCTGTGCTGCGCCGCGCCAGCTCTGTCGCCAGTTTGACCCGCTGCGCTTCGCCTCCAGACAACTGTGTTGCCGGTTGTCCCAGCTTCACATACCCCAGCCCTACATCTTGTAATAATTGCAGCTTACGGTGAATCCGCGGCTGGTGGCGGAAAAACTCTACTGCCTCATCAACGACCATGTCCAGCACTTGGGCAATATTCTTTCCTTTATAACGCACTTCCAGCGTCTCGCGATTATAACGCGCACCATGACACACCTCGCAAGGCACATAGACGTCCGGCAAAAAATGCATCTCGATTTTGATAATGCCATCGCCTTTGCACGCTTCGCAGCGTCCGCCTTTGACGTTAAAACTGAAACGCCCCGGCTTATAGCCGCGCATTTTTGCCTCTTGGGTCTGGCTAAAGACCTCACGGATAATGTCAAAAACGCCGGTGTAGGTGGCAGGGTTCGAACGAGGCGTTCTCCCGATGGGAGACTGGTCAATATCGATGACCTTATCCACCAACTCCAGACCTTTCATCGACTTGTGCGCTCCCGGACGATGTTTGCCGCCGTACAATCGCTGCGCCAGACCTTGATACAAAATATCATTGACCAAGGTGCTTTTGCCAGAACCGGATACCCCTGTCACCACCGTAAATAAGCCTAAAGGAAAACGTACAGTCAGGTTTTTTAAATTGTTTTCCTTCGCTCCCTGCACCGTCAGCCACTTGCCGTTGGGCTGGCGGCGCTGCTCCGGCACGGGAATAAAAATGCGACGGCTCAGATACTGCCCGGTGATCGACTCCTCGCAAGCTTTAATCTCCTCCACCGTACCGGCGGCCACTAATTTTCCGCCGCCTTCGCCAGCGCCGGGACCAATGTCAATAATATGATCCGCCGCATACATAGTATCCTCGTCATGCTCGACAATGATCAACGTATTCCCCTGGTCCCGCAGGTGTTTGAGCGTATCCAGCAACCGATTGTTGTCCCGTTGATGCAGCCCGATGCTAGGCTCATCCAGAATGTAGAGCACCCCCACCAAACCAGAGCCAATCTGCGTAGCTAAACGAATACGCTGCGCCTCGCCGCCAGAAAGCGTTCCCGCCGCCCGATCCAAGGTCAAGTAATCTAAACCTACATTAACCAAAAAGCCCAAACGAGCGTCAATTTCCTTCAAAATCTGCCTGGCAATGGTCCGCTCTCGTTCTGTCAGCTCCAGTTCTCGGAAGAAAGCCTGCCCTTCGCCAATAGTTAACTGGGTCACTTCATGAATATTTTTACCGCCCACGCGCACAGCCAACGCTTCGTCTTTCAATCGAGCCCCTTTGCATTTTGGACAAGGCTTGATACTCATGTATTCTTCGATTTCCTCGCGGGACCAATCTGAGGATGTTTCCCGATAACGCCGCTCCAGCATGGGAATAACCCCTTCATAGACGGCATGATACGTCTTCAGCTCGCCGAATAGGTTTTCATATTCAAAGGTATAGCGTTCTTCGCCGCTGCCATGGAGAACCAACTTTTGCAGCGAAACACTTAAGTCATCCCAGACAACGTCTAAGGACTTGCCCTTGCTTTCCAACACGGCTGCTAGTTGGCACATAAAATAGGAACTAGTATTGCGGCTAAGCGGCGCTAAGGCGCCTTCGGCCAACGTCTTCGCGCCATCTGGAACCACTAGTTCCAGATCCACTTCCATGTTATAGCCTAAACCAGTACAAGTTGGACAAGCGCCAAAGGGACTGTTGAAGGAAAAAAGGCGCGGCGCCACTTCCGGCAAGCTAATACCGCAATCCACGCAAGCGAAATTCTCGCTAAAAAACATCTCCTCGCCGCCAGTTACCGCAACTGTTACAAGCCCTTCCCCCAGCTTTAACGACGTCTCCAGCGAATCAGCCAGACGGGAAGCCACTCCCTCACGTACAACCAGACGGTCTACTACTACTTCAATGGTATGCTTTTTGTTTTTTTCTAAAGCCGGCTCGCTGCCAACCTCATAGACTTCGCCGTCAATACGCACGCGCACATAGCCGCCTTTGCGCACCTCCTGGAGAATCTTTTGATGCTCTCCTTTTTTCCCCCGCACCACTGGCGCCAACACCAGCAGCTTGCTTCCTTCAGGCAGAGCGGCTACGCGGTCCACCATCTGCTCCACCGTCTGCTGAGTAATGGGCTCGCCGCAACAAGGACAATGCGGCCGACCGGACCGGGCAAAGAGCAAACGCAGATAATCGTAAATCTCTGTAACCGTCCCCACCGTCGATCTAGGATTACGGCTGGTCGTCTTCTGGTCAATAGAAATAGCCGGTGACAGCCCTTCGATGTAGTCCACATCCGGCTTGTCCATTTGCCCCAAAAACTGCCGAGCGTACGCCGACAGCGATTCCACGTATCGCCGCTGCCCTTCCGCATAGATCGTATCAAATGCTAACGACGACTTGCCGGACCCGGATAAACCGGTTACTACCACCAGCTTGTCTCTCGGAATCGTCACATCCATATTCTTCAAATTATGCTGTCTGGCACCTTTGACCACGATTTGATCCTTCACAAATGAATCCTCCTATTTGACAGAGATACGTTTTACACAGAGCAGAGAAAAATACGGATTTTAACATGAGTAGAGTGAGTAGAGTGAGTAGAGTGAGGGTTCGAATGAGTTATGGGATGCGGTTTTAATGTTAAAACACCCGAGGAGATTGCTTCGCTTCGCTCGCAAAGACAAAAGAAAGTTTAAGCGACGATAACTTTGTTCGATGCATGACAGACAGCTTATTGCGTCATTGCGAGGAGCGCAGCGACGCGGCAATCTCTCAAAGCTATTTTCTTGGGTTTTCTCTGCGGAGACCTAATGCCAACTATCCAATCCACTAAGCACTTCACGTGCCGTCAGGCGCATCCAACACCGTTGCCGATTCTCCTATTCAAAACCCGTACCCTCACTTTACTCCCTCTACTCCTGTTCAAAAAAACGTTCCCAGTAACCCTCATGCAAGCCCTCTGTCCACTCCGGTTCTCCTGTTCAAAGCCCGTGCCCTCACTTTACTCCATCTACTCCTGTTTAAAAAACGTTCCCCGTTACTTCTTGCTTTTTTTCTTCCCCGGTTCGCCGAATTTTTCCCGCAGGTCGAACAAAATATCCCTTAGCTCCGCCGCTTTCTCGAATTCCAACGCCCGTGAAGCCTGCTGCATTTCTTTTTCCAAGCGGGCCATCATTGCCCGCGCCTCTTTGGCTTTCATCTTGGCAAACGGCGTCGGCGCCGCATAGACAGTTCCGTCTTCGGCCACTTTCGTCGTTTCAATCATATCTTTAATCTTCTTTTTAATAGTATGCGGCACAATACCATGTTCTTCATTATAGGCTATCTGAATCGCACGTCGTCGGTCGGTTTCGTCCAAGGCTCGGCGCATGGAATCTGTCACCACATCCGCATAAAGAATAACAAGTCCCTGCACGTTTCGCGCCGCCCGGCCAATGGTCTGCACCAACGAAGTTTCCGAACGCAAAAAACCTTCCTTGTCCGCATCCAACACCGCCACCAAGGAAACTTCCGGCAAATCAAGGCCTTCTCGCAACAGATTGATACCTACCAGCACATCAAAAACACCAGCCCGCAAATCCCTCAGAATCTCCACTCTCTCAATAGTAGCAATATCTGAATGCAGATATCGCACTTTCACTCCTACATCTTTCAAATAATCTGTAAGATGCTCGGCCATTTTCTTGGTCAGCGTCGTCACCAATACCCGCTCGTTACGCGTCGAACGAAGACGAATCTCACTCAACAAATCATCCATCTGACCGCTGATAGGCCGTATTTCAACAATCGGATCCGGTATGCCCGTCGGACGTATGACCTGCTGCACGACTCGCTGCGCCTCACCCAGCTCATACGCGGCGGGCGTCGCCGACACATAGATCGTCTGATTCAAGCGTTCCCGAAATTCATCGAAGGTTAAGGGACGGTTGTCATAAGCCGAAGGCAAGCGAAAACCGCTTTCAATTAACGAAAACTTGCGGGCTTGGTCGCCCTTATACATCGCCCGCACCTGCGGCAGCGTCACATGAGACTCATCAATGACCAGCAAAAAGTCATCTGGAAAATAATCCACAAGCGTATAGGGCGCTTCCCCTGCCTGACGCCCCGTCAAATGCCGGGAATAGTTTTCGATACCGGAACAATAGCCCATTTCCAGCATCATTTCCAAATCATAGCGGGTCCGCTGCTCCAACCGCTGTGCTTCCAGCAGCCGGTCATGCTCCCGAAAATACGCAAGCCGCTCGGCAAGCTCCGCTTCAATACGTTCTGTCGCCGCCAGCAGCGTCTCTCGGGACGTCACATAATGGGATGCCGGATAGATGGCAACATGGGTTCGTTCGCATAAGATCTCGCCAGTCAATACATCTAGCTCCTGCAAGCGTTCTATCTCATCGCCAAACAGTTCAATACGCACCGCCCGTTCTGTATAGCCTGACGGAAAAATTTCAATAACATCGCCACGAACACGGAAATTCCCCCGTTGAAACGCAATGTCGTTACGCGAATATTGCAGTTCCACCAACTTGCGCAAAATCACGTCACGTTCGCGCTGCTGCCCTTGTCGCAATGACAAAACCATGTTGCTGTATTCTTCTGGAGAGCCTAAGCCATAAATACAGGAAACGCTGGCCACCACAATGACGTCTCGCCGCTCAAAAAGCGCCATCGTTGCCGAATGGCGCAGCTTATCGATTTCGTCGTTAATGGACGAATCCTTTTCAATATACGTATCCGTCTGCGCAATGTACGCTTCCGGCTGGTAATAGTCATAATAACTGACAAAATACTCGACTGCGTTATCCGGGAAAAACTCTTTAAATTCGCTGGCCAGCTGTGCCGCCAACGTCTTATTGTGCGCCAATACTAAAGTAGGGCGCTGCACCTTTTCCACCAGCTTCGCCACAGTATAGGTTTTGCCGGTTCCGGTTGCTCCTAAAAGAACCTGAGCCTTTTCCCCGGCTAAAACTCCTGCCGCTAAGGACTCTATCGCTGTCGGCTGGTCCCCGGTAGGCTCAAAAGGAGCCACTACCCGAAACGGCCTGCTTTCTTCCAATTGCACCGTATTCAGCTTTGGCACCGCCATTATATCGCCTCTTTTCAGAAATAAGAACCTGCATGTACACGTTGATTCCAGTTAGATCAATTCTTAATTAAGAATAATTATAGCACTTTGTTAGTTTAAGAAAAACCATTATTTGAAAAGGAGTAAAGAGAATAGATGGAGGGTACGAAATTCCTGTGAAAAAATATACTCCGTAGCCCTCCCTTTACTCACTCTACTCCTGTTAGTTTAAAACCGCCCTTGAACATACGTTCTTTTTATTATAGCATACCCTTGCACAAATGCAATGCTGCAATTCACTCGGGCGCCTTACCCTTTTTCCATTTTTCCCACCAATCCTGCCACGGAAATCGTTCCTCTGTCAGTTCAGCGACATTTCGCTCCGAGCCTTCCGGCACAAGAATGACCCCTAAGCGTCCATTTTCCGGCAACGGCAGTTCTTTCTGCATTTCTACTTTTTCCCGCAGCCAAAGCAACCGCGCTGTGCTGCCGGCGCGCAAAAGCGCCTCGCCTAATTCCCCGCCGCTGGAAATGCTCTCTTCATCAACTCGCAGCAAAATATCTCCGGAACGCAGCCCCGCCGCCCGCGCTGGGGAGTCCAATACGGTATCCAAGACCATGACGCCGCGTACCGGCGGAACATAAAAAGGCTCGCCGCGCGTTTCCCGCCGGTTCCCCTTCATAATCAACCATTCATGTCCTACTGGCGCCAACAACGCCGCCACCGGTTGCAACCAAAGCTGCCATGCTGAGGCCACCGCTAGTGCTAAAAGAAGCAAGCTATACGCCAAAAGCTGCACTGCCGTACGCCACCGCCGCCGCGCTGGCGGTTCCGTTACCGCCATATCCGCATAGCCTAAAGCAGCCACAACCGGCAGCAGACCATACATCCACCGCTGTCCCTCCGGCGCTTCCAAGCCCAAAGGCAGCACAGGCCACCAAGACGTCCCCAAAGCTAGCCCCCGCACATCACCCTCCGGTACGGCCACCGCCATCAACAATACCAACGGCAAGGGCCAAAAATTCTGCAGCTGAAATGCGCCTACGACGCGACCGTCACGGCGACGCAAAAACGAAGGCAAATCGCCATAACGCCCGCTCAAAACAATCAATATGCTTTCCACCACATGAAGAACCGCTACTAACGAGAGCAAATGCGGCACATTGACCACCGGCCAGCCAAAAATAGCGCTGGACAAGGCAACTAGCCCGCCAGCATAAGCAAAGCAGATAAACCGCGCACTCGCGATCATCAGCAGCACTGCCAACGGCCAAACATAGGAAAAGCCCATGGCGTTAAACGATACGCCCAACAGCGCCAATAAAGCGCCTCCCAAAAGCCCGCCTACAATGCCATACAAAAACATATATCCCAAATGCTGCCGCATGGAAAAAGTCACGACCCCAAACATAGCCTTTTGCCGTTTGCGCGCCTGCCAATACTGCCACGCCACCAGCAGCATAATCATCCAAAACATCGGGTCCAGACAGACGCCAATCGTCTTGATCACAATAAACTCAAATATAGTCAGCCAAGAACTCATTTTTTCAGCCCTCCTTTGCTATTCAGATACTCTGCATGCTCCTCTTTATCCTGCTTTTTTGCAAAAATAGCGGCAAAGCTTAACGCTTGCCGCTATTTTTCTCTTCCATCCTTGGCATCGCCGGCATTACGCTAGCGAAATTCCACATGCAATTCTTTACCCATCCCCTTAGCCAGGCGCTTGAGGAATTTGAGACTAGGATTGTAGTTTCCTGATTCCATTCTGCTAATATGCGCTTGATTAATACCAGTCTTGGCGGCCAACTCCTTTTGAGTCATCTTCAAAGCCGTACGACTTTCAATTAAGCTACGAACAATCTCATACTCTGGAGCCAGATCATCGTATTCTTGTTTAAATTCAGGGTCTTGTAATCTTTTAGCTTTGTATTCTTTAAAGTTCATTTCAAGCACCTCCGCTCATAGTCAGCTTTATATTCCAATGCTCTGTTGATTTCTTTTCGTGGCGCCTTTTGCGTCTTCTTAATAAAGCCGTTTGTGAGAATAATTTTGTTCTCAATTAAAAAGAAGTAGAATATTCTCGCTTCATCCCTAGAAGCACTAATTCGCAATTCAAAAATACCACCTTCAATAGGCTTAGAATATGGTTCCCGCAACTCATTCCCTTTTTCTGAGAGAATATCAAGATCACGGATTGCCTTTGCACCCAACTTATTCGGAAGCGAATCAAGGAACTCTGCTACAGGGCATTTATCGTTTTCTGTACTGTAAAATTCAATAGTAAACACTTGCAATTTTCCTCGCCATATAATATGTCATATATGCAATATTTCATTCTATTATTACACTAAATCCGAAGACTGTCAATTACATGTGTTCTCAGCTCTAACAAATTTCGATAAAAACGGGTTGCAAAATAGCGGCAAAGCTTCACGCTTGCCGCTATTTTCTGGGAGATACGTTTCACACAGCGTAACAGAGAAGGGCCAAAGAAAGGCCAGAGAAATACTTTTCCAGGAAATTGCCGCGTCGTTGCGCTCCGCGCAATGACGCACAGCCCGATAATTTTCGCCAAGCAATCCCACTGCTTCCAAGCCACCTTTACTGTCATTGCGAACGCAGTGAAGCAATCTCCTCGTGCATTTTTAAATTAAAATCGTCCCTCGTAATCTTCTTGCATGCCCTCACTTTACTCCTGTTAAATACCGTTCTTCTCTGGCATTTCCTCTGTTACTCTGTTACTCTGAGTTCCGTTCCTTCTCTGTTGTTATTTCTCCCGCAAAACCTCTAGAGCCTTATCCAACTGCGCATCAGCGCCGATCTCGCCGCGCCGTTCCCCATTGCCTTCCACCACAATATCCGGCTCAATGCCGACACCGTTAATGGACCGCTCCGCAGGAGTAAAATACTTGGCGATAGTCAATTTAATGGCTCCGTCGGAAAGACGGAAAATAGTCTGCACAGACCCCTTGCCAAAGGTTTTAGTTCCCACCAGAGTACCCGCATGTGTGTCCTGAACCGCACCGGCGACAATCTCCGACGCGCTGGCGCTGCCGCCATTTACCAAAACAGCCAATGGAATTGGCGGCGTTTCTAAATTCGAATTCCGTGTTTCCTTTTTACCGCTTCTCGTTACCATGGAAACCACCGGACCCTTGGGCACTAAACGTCCGGCCACCTTGACCGATTCCTCCACAATGCCGCCGGGATTATTGCGCAGATCCAGTACAAGGCGTTTCATGCCCAGTCCCTCAAGTTCTTGATATTTTTTCAAGAAATCCGCGCCAGTATGCTCATTAAAGGTAGTAATCCGAATATAGCCGGTTTGCTCATCCAGCATTTTTCCGCCCACGGTCTTGATATCAATGATCGAACGAGTTAATGCAAAATCAATAACTTCTGATTCGCCTCGTTCAATAGACAACGTTATTTGCGAGCCTTCGGGACCGCGAATCTTGCCAACCGCTTCATCTAGCGGCATATTCTTGGTTTCCGCCCCGTCAATGCGCACAATGCGGTCCCCGCTTTTTATGCCGGCTTTTTCCCCCGGCGTACCTTCAATCGGCGATACGACAATCAAATGCTTGTCTTTCATGCCCACTACAATGCCGACGCCGCCAAAAGCCCCGGATGTCTCTACTTTAAATTCATTGTACAGCTTCTCATCCATATACACAGAATGAGGATCTTCCAAAGAGCCAACCATGCCGCGGATCGCCCCGCTCATCAGCCGCTGCGTATCAATTCCTTCTACATATTGAGCTTGTACTGCTTTAAACGCCCGGAAAAATCGCAGCGCCTGCAACCCGTCTTCCGCCGAAAGACGGAAAACATACAATACCCCGCCCAAGGTGGCAAACATCGTCATGACCACCAGCAATACCGCGCCCACCCCTAATTTCCAGCGCCTCAATGGCTACACCTCATTTAAGAATTGAACAGGAGTAATCGGAGTAAAGGGAGGGCACGAAGGAGGAATATTTTAAAACCTCTCTCTAGGTCCACATTTTCTCCGTACTACTGTACAGCTTCCCGTTTTCTCTATTATTCAATCTGTTATGCAAAGAGATTGCCGCGTCGCTACGCTCCTCGCAATGACACAAAGCCTGTTAGTTTTCGCCAATCATATTCAACTACTTCCAGGCCGCCTTTAATGTCTTTGCGAGCAAAGAGAAGCAATCTCCTCGTGCCTTTTTACATTAAAACCCGTACCCCTCAACCCTCATTCATACCCTCACGAGACTCCGGTTCTCTTGTTCAAACCTTCGTACTCCGTAGCCCTCACTTTACTCCCTCTACTCCTGTTAAAATCCGTTCTTTCTCTTACAGGTAATTCAGCGGATTAACCGGCGAACCGTTTTGGCGCACCTCAAAATGAAGATGCGGCCCTGTGGAGTAGCCGGTAGAACCTACACGCGAGATCAATTCGCCTTTGCGCACACTTTGTCCTTCGCTTACAAGAAGCGCCGAGTTATGCGCATACAACGTCGTAATGCCATTACCGTGGTCGATAATGACCGCTTTGCCATAGCCGCCCATCCAGCCAGCTTCAATCACCACGCCGCCGTCAGCCGCCACCACCGGATCGCCCGAATCGGCGCCGATATCAATACCACTATGGAAACGAGATGTGCCAAAAATCGGATGCGTCCGCCAGCCGAAGGGAGACGTAATCTCACCCGACGTCGGCCAAGCCAGCGCTCCCGTAGCCTGCGCTACGCGTCCGCTGCTACTGCGGCTGCGCAGGCGTTGTTCAATATCCTGTGACATAGCCATAAGCTCTTGATACGCCTGTTCTGCCGTATCCCGCTCGTTTACCGCCGAATCCAAGACTTTCTGTTTTTCCTGCTTACGCGAAGCAATTTGCAGCCGCTTTTCCTCAGCCGCCGCTTGCAGCTGCGAAATACGCTGATGATCTTGCTCCAGCTCCGCCCTTTTCTGCATCACAAAATCTCGTTCCGTACGCACTTGCAGCATCAGCTCGCTGTCTTGCGACAGAATACGCCGCAGCAATTCCATGCGCGTCGAAAAGTCATTAAAATCATGCGCCCCCAAGAGAACATCCAAATAGTTGATTTGACCATTTTCATAAATATCGCGCATGCGTTTATTCAAAATCACCACGCGCTTTGCCAGGCGCGCTTCCGTTTCGGCCAGCACCTTCTCGTTCGACTGAATCTGCTGCTTCGTTTGCGATAAGGCCGACGTAATGCCGTTGTACTCTTCCATAGCCGTATCCAACTGCACCTGCACTTGTTTCAGCTGCGTCGATACGCTGTCCACCTGCTGCTGTGCTTCCGAGGCGCGCTGACGCTGTTCGCGCATCTGCCGCTGCACGCTTTCCAAATCATCCTCCGAATACGCCCATACGGGTGTTAGAGACAATCCCAGCAAAGCTGCAGCCACTCCGGCCGCTGTCAGTTTACGCATTGTCAACATGACTACCTCCTGTATGTACAACAACCATGCTACACCTTCATAAACCGCCGCAACGATACGGCGCTGCCCAAGGCTCCTACTACCATGCCCACCGCCAAAAGAAGCAAGCTAATTTGCAAAATAAAAGGATATTGCGGCAAAAGCGGCAAAAAGGCCAAGGACTCGTAAATGCGCTCGACCAGCAAGCCATAGGTCTGCGACAAAATCAGCACTGATAAGAGAGCGCCGCCAATTCCAAGCATAACCCCTTCGATCAGAAAAGGCCAGCGAATAAAACTATCTGTAGCGCCAACATACTTCATAATGCCAATTTCCTTGCGCCTCGCAAACACCGTAAGGCGAATGGTATTGGCAATGATGAAAATGGCCGCCAACGCCAACAAGATAATCAAAATCAACCCGAACGTACGAATCAGCTTGGTCAATGCAAAGAGCTGCTCGATGACCTCTTGACCGTATTTGGCGTTCTCCACGCCTTTGATCTCCCCAATCGCCTTTGCAACCGCCTTCACCTGCTCCGGTTTGTCTACCTTGACTTCAAAGGCATTGGGCAGAGGATTGGTTTCCCCCAAGGCGTTCAGGAGATTTTTCTGCTCTCCCAGACGTTCTTGAAAACGCTTCATAGCTTCAGCCTTCGTCACAAAAAGCACCTGATTGACTCCCTGCATTTTGGTAATGCGCGTGCCGATTTCCCGATGCTCATATTCCGACAAGCCATCCTGCAGATATACGGAAATCTGCACCTGCGACTCCAAAGCCGAAGCCAAATGGGTCAGATTCAACACCAAAATTAAAAACATCCCCAGAATAAACAACGACAAAGCCATGGTGCTCACTGACGCTACGCTCATTAAGCCATTGCGTCGCATAGAAATAAAGGCTTCCCTGACAAAATACTCGAAGGTACTAATCTTCATAACCGTATACCCCTTTGGCCTCGTCACGAACAATACTGCTGCGTTCAATGGCGATAACCCGCTTGCGCATGGTATCCACTACGGTCTTATCATGAGTCGCCATTACAATCGTCGTGCCATTTTTATTGATGCGTTCAAAAATCTTCATGATTTCCCAAGATGTTTCCGGATCCAAGTTTCCGGTTGGTTCATCGGCAATTACTATCACCGGATTGTTAACAATCGCCCTGGCAATAGCCACACGCTGCTGCTCACCGCCGGACAACTCTGTCGGAAAGTTCCGCGCCCGATACCGCAGACCCACTAGCTCCAACACATGGTTGACTCGTTTTTGAATCTCCCTGCGCGGCGCTTCAATAACCTGCATCGCAAAAGCCACATTTTCATAAACCGTACGATTAGGCAGCAACCGGTAATCCTGAAAAATAATACCCAAACTGCGGCGAAAATACGGCACTTCACTGGATTTCAACGCCGTCACATTGCGTCCGTTGACTACCAGTTGTCCTTGGGTCGGCAGTTCTTCTCTGAAAATCATCTTCGTAAAAGTCGTTTTTCCCGCTCCGGAAGGACCTACGACAAAGACAAATTCCCCTTTTTGAATATCCACATTGATGTCGCGCAACGCTACGATGCCGCTGTCGTAAACCTTGCCGACGTTCTTCATATGAATCAACGACTGTTCCCCCTACTACTCCTAAAAACTCTAAACATAGTCATATTTGACGTCTTCTCGAAAAACACCTGCTTCGCACGGGGAAATATTTTGGGGATACGAATTATTTAAACAGGAGTAGAGTGAGTAAAGGGAGGGTACGATAGAGAAATTTGATACTATGAAAATGCACGAGCAGATTGCTTCGCTTGCAAAGACAAAAATCAGTTTGAGCAGCAAGAATTTGTTTCGCACATAACTGCCAACTTATCGCGTCATTGCGAGGAGCCCAGCGACGCGGCAATCTCCCACTAGTCATTGCCAAAATCCGTAGCCCTCCTGCGTGCCCTCCGGTTCTCGCCGCGACTCTTGTTCAAACTTTATTCCAGTTTCTTTCGCGTACCCTCACTCTACTCCCTATACTCTTGTTCAAAATCCGTTCCTAATACGTCAAAAAAGCAGGAAGGCCATTGGCCTCCCTGCCTCACTATAAGTCATTTTATTTCTTACGAGCCACAACGCGACGCGCTGCTTCAGCTACGTCTGCCGCCGTCAGGCCGTATTTAGCCAACAGTTCTTTCGGCTTGCCGGATTCGCCGAAGGTATCCTTAACGCCAACGCGTTCCAGCGGCGCCGGAGCCTGTTCCGCCAGCACCTCCGCTACGGCGCTGCCCAAACCGCCAATAATACTGTGCTCTTCGCAGGTCACAATGGCGCCGGTTTCCTTCGCTGCACTTACAACAGCCGCTTCGTCCAAAGGCTTCACGCTGGCCATATTGATCACCCGCGCCTGGATGCCTTCCGCCGCCAACATCTTAGCCGCTTCCAACGCAGCCATTACCATGACGCCGTTAGCAATCAGCGCTACATCGTTTCCTTCGGTCAATACGGCAGCCTTCGCCGGAGCAAAGACATAGCCTTCCGGGCTGACATTATCCACAGACATGCGTCCTAAGCGAATATAGACAGGTCCCTGATATGCCGCGGCCCAAGCAATGGCTTGGCGAGTTTCTTCCTCGTCCGCGGGAACCAGGACCGTCATATTCGGCAGGCTGCGCATAAGAGATACATCTTCAATCGCCTGGTGGGAGGCGCCGTCTTCCCCTACGGTCAGACCGGCATGCGTCGCCGCCACTTTGACGTTCAGCTTCGGATAGCAAACCGAATTGCGGATCTGTTCAAAAGCCCGTCCGGCTGCAAACATGGCAAAAGTAGAAACAAAAGGAGTCTTGCCGCTGGCAGCTAGGCCGGCAGCCGTTCCCACCAAATTCTGTTCGGCAATGCCGACATTAAAAAACCGCTGCGGATACGCCTTGGCAAAGACATTCGTTTTAGTAGATTTCGACAAATCTGCATCTAAAACAACAATTTGTTCGTTTTTGCCGCCAATTTCCTTCAGCGCTTCACCGTATGCTTCACGTGTTGCTTTACCCATTTCTATTCACCCCGTTAATCCTGTAATTCGCTCAAGAATGTGCAGCACTCTTCTACCGAAGGCGCCTTGCCGTGCCAATCCACGACATTTTCCATCTTGCTGACGCCCTTGCCTTTTACCGTGCGGGCGATAATGACCGACGGCTTGCCTTGCGCCGTTTTGGCTTCTGCCACTGCACGATACAGATCCTGCAAATCATGACCGTCGGCAATGATAACATTCCAGCCAAAGGCTTCAAATTTCTTATCAATCGGCAACGGAGAAAGGACTTCCGCTACCGGTCCGTCAATCTGCAAACCGTTGAAATCTACAAAAGCAATCAAATTGTCCAGCTTATAATGGGCCGCAAACATAGCTGCTTCCCAGACCATGCCTTCTTCCAGCTCGCCGTCGCCCAGCAATGCGTAAATACGCCGCGCGCTGCCGTCTAAACGAGCGGCCAAAGCCATGCCGTTCGCCGCGCTCAAGCCCTGTCCCAAAGAACCGGTGGACATTTCGATGCCCGGCAGATCTTTGCGGCTAGGATGCCCCTGCAGACGCGAATTGATGCGCCGCAGAGACAGCAGCTCATCTACCGGGAAAAATCCTTTTTCCGCCAAAGTAGCGTACAATACCGGCGCCGCATGGCCTTTGGACAAAACAAAACGATCCCGCTCCGCATCGTCTGCCTTAGCGGCATCGATATTCATTACCTTGAAATAGAGCAGCGTCAAAATATCAGCTGCCGACAAGGAACCGCCGGGATGCCCCGACTGCGCCTCCGTCACCATCGAAACAATATGCCGACGAATCGCCTTGGCGCGTTTCGCCAAATCCGCCACTTCCTGGGCACTTAAGTTAGCCACAATCATATCCCCCTAATTACTATTGAACAGGAGTAAAGGGAGTAGAGGGAGGGTCCCCTGTTTCTCTTCACTCTTATTCGACTTATTCGGTTTATATATCCCTACATTCCAGAATAAACATCACTTGCCATAACACAACTGACCCTAGCCGCATTTAGCACTATCTCTAATGGGAGCGTTCATGAAAGCACCCGCTCCCTCGTACATATTTATTCTAGGAAATTAAAGCCGCACTCCGATTCAAATCTCTTTTAATAACCATCATCGTGCCCTCACTTTAAACAGTAGACGTCGGTTGCCATGCCATCCATGGCGCAACCGACCCTAGGTGCTTCCGGCACCGTCGTACTCCTGTTTAAAAACCGTTCCCTGTTCAATCTCACGGTTTTTTATTCAGCAGCTCCACGGCCAGCTCCGCGGCCCGATAGGCTTTATCACGCAGTTCTCTCATGCGCGGCAGCCAAGGGCGCGCCGGGTTTTGCAGCAACGCCTGCACCGCCTCGGACAGTTCCTCCGCCTGCAGGTTGCGCAGCGAGCCAATAGGCTTTTCACCCAGCATGGACAAGAAACGCTCAATCTTCGGATCATACGAAATGCCGATTAGCGGCACCTGCATGATCGCCGCGAAAATCAACGCATGCAGCCGAATGCCTAAAAGAACATCTAAATTCCCCACCAGCGACAACAGTTCGCTCGTGGTATACGCGTCCTGCAGAACCACCGAGTGCTGCTTCATGCGAGCCTGCACCTTGCGCGCCGCCTGTATGTCTTCTGTAGACTGCATAGGCAGAAACACAATACGTGCGCCGCAGCTCTCCACCAAATGGTCTGCGGCTTGCGCCAGCGCTTCCTTATAACCGTCCCAGCCCTGCCATTCGCGGATGGCCAAGCCCACCAACGGCGCTGTACCCTCCAGACCATGACGTTTCAGAATAACACGCCCCAGCCCTTTGTCCACCGGATGCATCGCTAGTACCGGGTCTGCGGTCACTTCCTGCGGCGGCCTGCTAATATGCAAACGCCGCAATTCTTCCAGCGAACCTTCGTCCCGCACCGTGATCAGAGCCGCGTCATTGCCTACGCAGCGCATAACTCGCTGCGCCAAGGAGCCGCAAACCGGCCCAATTCCCTGGGAATAAAGCATAACCGGTGTTCCCATGCGCCTGGCCAGCCACATGACGCCCAAATAGTAATACAGGCTCCGCTCGCTGGTCACGTCCTGAAGCAAACTGCCGCCGCCGCTAATAAGCAGCTTCGAACGCTTCAAAAGACGCATCACCGCCGGCACATCCAAACGATGCACCGCCTGTACGCCATGGCGGCGGCGCGTATCGTCCGGATTGCCTGAAATGACCGTAATGATCGCCTCCGGCGCCAGATCTCCAATAACTTCAATCATCGCCGCCAGCATCGCCTCGTCGCCGGCGTTGGAAAAACCATAATAACCTGAAATGGCAATCTCACTCATCCCCTGCGGTTCTCCTTTCCAGCAGGTATGTGAGATACTGGGCAATCTGCAAAGCAACCACAGCCAGCACGCCAAATACAATGCCCACGAGCAGACCGTCAAAAGCCCGCACCGTCGACATCAGCACCGGCGTACGCAAATGAGCAAAGGTTTCCACCAACGATCCCTGAGCGATTGTCGCTCCCAGTACCAAAACAAAATGCACCAGCCTAGGCCACTGGCGATACCACGCTAGCATAGCCAGAAAAAAGGCCGGATGACCTATCAAAAATTCTTTTTCCCGCGGCCGGGCGTACATCACTTTTTCCAAAAACGCCCGTAGTTTTATCTCGATTGCAGGAACCGGCACGCCTGCCGTATGGCCGGAACGACCCACAAAAATCCAAGCCGCCACAGCCAATAACGCAACACCTAGCAGCGTCTTCACATAAATCGGATAGTTCAGCATGCGTTTCAGCTGCGGTACTACGCCGAGTACAGGCTCCGGCCCAAAGAGGTTATGGCGAGCCAAATACGTAATAGAAACCAAAAGAAGCGGCGCTATAAAGGTCACCTTGACGCCACGGTAAATCTCCATTTCCAAGAAGAAACGCACATCGCCCAATAAGCCAGCCACATACAAGCCGCCAACCAAAGAGAAGAGCACCAGCAGCGTCAAGCTTACCGCTCCATCGCCCAGAATGCGCGTCAAAGGCGCGCCTTTTTTCGGCGAGAGCCAACGCCAGCGATCCAACTGCCAGGTCATGGACAAAGCCGGAATAATCACGGCGCTCGCTAAAGCCGCCACCTGCCGCGCCATCAACCCGCCGCCTTTAAAGACAGGCACTATCAAGACAGCCGCGGTAATCACCAGCAATATATACTGCAACAACGGCGAAAACGGCCGCACAAGGGACAAGAACAGCACGCCGGATGCCGCTGCGCCGAGCATGATTAACGCCAACACATACGGCGAAGGCGTATACTCAGCAAACACGTCGGCCCGGCCAATCGCAAAGCCTTTTTCCATAATCCCGCTGCGCGTAGCGCGCACATAATCGAGGTTTGTTTCTAGCAGTGTCTTCCCTGGATCGGTCTTGACGAATTTCCGCAACAAGTTAATGCGAATATTGCGTTCCTGATCCGTCACTGGCCAACGATGCGCCGCCTCGTCCGGTTTGAGCTTCAGCATTTCATCCTTAGCGATGGTGTACACCCGCGCCGCCCGATAATTTACCAAAGCCGCCAAGTCCAACAGGCCATCCTGCTTGACAAACTGCAGCTGCAACGGATGTTCGATCATCCCTAAGGTCAATTGACGCTCCTTCATCTTCTGCGCCGTCAGCGCCAGTTGATTCGGATACCCCAACGCCTCTTCGCCCACAAACATGAGCGTGCTCACCTGCTTTTGCACGCCTGCCGCATCGATACGGACAAAAACCGCTTCCACGTCCTCCGCCTTCACCAGCGTGTAATTGCTGGGGCGGACCACGACTAAAAAGCCTGCCTGCACCACTTGGCGCATCTCATCAGTCGGCAGACCTAAATTCCATTTGACAGCCTTTTCATAGTCGGCTTTTACCTGCAGCACGCGCTGGCCTTCCGCCACCGAAAGAACGCGGCTCTCTCCTAAACGACGTTCCAAATCCGCTTTGACTTCGCTAAACACCACTTCATCGTGACCAATGACATAAATATCTTCGGCCGCAATGCGCCCGTTTTCGACTAAGCGACGCCAAAAAGGGTCCGACAGCGTTCCCGTACGATACTGGTGCAGCAAATGAGCCCCAGGCATGCTTGTCACCTGACCGTTTTGATTCAACTTCTCCAACGTCCGCTCATACACGGCCAGCGACGTTACGCCTGCTTCGCGAAACTGCGCCAGCACGTCTTGCTCCGAACGCCCTTCGATCCGGGCCAATTCCGCCAGCTCTTCACGGTCATAAACCATTTCCACAGTATGATTGGCCGTCTCCGTCTGATGTCTCTGCCAACCTGCATACAAAGCAGCAATAAGCCCCAGCGCCATGCAGGCCAGCAGCCAGCGGTTATAACGGAATTTCGTCAAAAACCTCTCCACCTTAACTTTGCTTTCTCTCAAGTACGGCAGCTTACGCCGTACTGAGGCAACATTCCTTAATTCGCGCTAAAAGAAAAAAATCCTGCCAAAACGAGCATTTAACTTCGTTCTTTAGCAATAATCGTCAGCCGGCCTTCTTGGGCTTGCACATCAGCAATCACCATCGGCACAGGCACACGCTTTACATCCAGAAGCATCACGCCCTTGCCGCCAAGGCTTCCCAATTGGCGCACGCTGCGGCCGCCTACTTTAAAATAAGTAGGCACAAAACGAATCGTATCCCCGTCCGTCTCAACGCGCCCCTCCACCTGCAACGGCAGGGAGAAGACGCCGCCAACGCCATAGGCGCCGGAAATATCTATTTTCTCTGGATGAATTTGCACGCGAACTTGTTCAAAGCCCTTCATCTCCTGCCGCAAAAGTTCCGCCAAGCTCTCTTCGCTAACCGCCAGTCGCGCAGACAGTTTCCGCGGATTCTGCAGGGAAATGCGCTGGTTCTGCAGCAAAGATAACAAATCAATGCGGGCGTCTTGAATATCGGCGGACAACTCCTCAAAAGCCAAACGATCCAGCCTTCCCTTCACGGCAGTCACTTGCAGCCGTGGCATATGCCCGGTCAACCAAAACAAAGCCGGCCGACCGCTTGTTTCCGCCTCCACAGTGTCCGCTTCAAACTGTTTGGTCAACGACGCTTCCAACATGCCGTTCAAGGTTGCCGGCAGCAGCAGCTCCAGCAAAATAAGAACTGCCGCAATCATCGCCAAAACAGTACCTGTTTTACGCACGACTTAGTCCCCCTGCATTCCCCGGCGCAAATACGCCTGAATAAACAGCTCCAAATCCCCGTCCATAACAGCCTGTACATTGCCTGTTTCCGCATTCGTCCGATGGTCTTTGACCATATTGTACGGATGGAAAACATAAGAACGAATTTGGCTGCCCCATTCAATGGCCTGGTAGTCTCCGGCCAGCTCGTTCAGCTCCTGCTCCTGCTTCTGCCGTTCCAAGACAAACAGCTTCGCCCTCAGCATATGCAGACACTGCTCTCGGTTTTGAATCTGCGACCGTTCGCTTTGGCATTGAGCCACAGTTCCTGTCGGTATATGGGTCATGCGCACCGCCGAGTCAGTTTTGTTGATATGCTGACCGCCGGCGCCGCTGGCGCGATACGTATCTACGCGCACATCGGCCATATTCAAGTCCACTTCTACCGTATCGTCAATTTCCGGCATGACGTCCAACGCCACAAAAGAGGTATGCCGCCGGCCACTGGAATCGAAGGGCGAAATACGCACCAGCCGATGCACGCCTTTTTCCGATTTCAGATACCCGTACGCATTATGGCCGCTGACTAAAATGGTGGCGCTTTTCACGCCAGCTTCATCACCAGCGAGAAAATCCACGGTCTCCACTTTATAGTCGCCCTTTTCCGCCCAGCGCACATACATGCGCAGCAGCATTTGCGCCCAGTCTTGGGCTTCCGTGCCGCCCGCACCGGCATGAAGCGTCAAAATAGCATTATTGGCATCATACTCTCCCGCCAAAAGCAGCGTCAACTGCAGATGCTCCAGCTCCTGCTTAAGCTGATTCAACGAAGATTCCACTTCCGGGTACAGGCTTTCGTCCTTCTCCTCCATACCCAAATCCCAAAGCACTTGCATATCTTCATAACGGCTTTCCAGCTTCCGGTAGGTTTCGCAAGTGTCCTTCAGCGCCGTCGTTTCCCGCATCAACTGCTGCGCCTTCTCCGGATGATCCCAGAAATCCGGCGCTCCCATTTCATATTCCAGTTCGGCAATCTTTTCCTCTTTGACAGCTACGTCAAAGAGATCCCCTCATTTCCTCTAGCGTTTCTCCAACACGGACGATCTCCACCCGTAAATCTTCCAATAACATGCCTTCAGCCCCTTTAAGATAATAATAGTATTAACAGGAGTAATCGGAGTAGAGGGAGGGCTCGAAATAGGGTTATGTGTATTTTTTATATTAAAACCGTACTCCATAGCCCTCACTTTACTCCCTCTACTCCTGTTCAAAATACCGTACTCTTACATTCCCTTGTTCACCGAGAACTCATTAATCGCTTTATCGATTTCCTGTACCAGCGTCTCCGGCAGGCCCTCAATATCCACATTCAAGAAGCCGCGTACAATGGTCGCCGTAGCCTCGTCCTCATTCAAGCCGCGCGCCATAAGATACTCGATCTCTTCCGGCGCAATCTTGCCCACCGCCGCCTCATGACTGAGCTCAGCATTGTCGGTTCGCGCCTCCAGCTCCGGAATGGCGTGAATCACGCCTTTCGGATGCAAAATCAAGCCGTTGCACTCTAGATGCGCCTTGCTTTCTGGCGCCTTGCCCAACAGATGGCCGCGATTAATAATGATGCCCCCTGTGGACAGCGTCCGCGCCACAATCTCGCCGCGCACCCCGGGAGCTTCCAGAATCACCCGGCCGCCGATATCCATATGCGCTCCTTCGGGAGCCACTATAACGGAATTCAGCCGCGCCACCGCGCCCCGACCTACCAGACGTGTCGTCGGATACATCTGAATATCCTTTACCCGCTGCAAGCAGATGTAATTCGACAAATACGTGCCGCCCTCTTCGACGATTACACCAGTCCGCGGCCGTACAGCCACTTCTTCTCCCCAGCGGTGAATCATGGTAAAGGTCAGCTTGCCGCCTTTTTTGACAAAAAACTCACTAATGCCGATATGCATGCCCTTGCGCACATGCGGGTCAGTGCCGCAGCCAGTAATAACGTGCAGCTCCGCCCCTTCTTCGACAATAATCACGTTATGCACGTCCTGCACTACTTCTTCAGAGCTAATATACATGCAGGCCTGCACGGGGTCCTCCACCTTAACGCCAGGCAGCGCCCGAATGAAGTAGCCATGTTCCTGATGTACCGCCGCCCGGGCGGTATATTTATCCGCGTCAGGCGCTACCGCCCGCCACCAATACTCTTCTTCCAGCCAGTCGTGGCATTTCAGAGCCTCATCAACGCTCATGATTTCCAGACCGTTCCCTTGCACCTGACAATGCGTTACCGCATGGTCGGTCTGTAAAAACGTGCCCGAACGCCCCGCACCAGATACTTCGATACCGATGCCCTCCAAAGAACGTTTGCGGGCTTCATCCAGCTGCACCGCCGGCTGTTCCAAATACTGCTCTTCGCCTTGCTGATCCGAAAACTCAGCAAAATCAATGTCCGCGCCGTACAACGCCGGTTTTTGTTCCGCCTGCCTCGCCTGTTGCTCAATATCTTGCTGTCGCTTCATCTCAGTTTCCTCCCATCATACCGCAGCTGACGCAGGCTTCATAGCCTTGCGTCTGAATACAGGAAAACATCTCCTGGGGATTGCCGCTGCAGGATACAACTCCGTCAAAAAGCACATGAGCCACGTCCACAGGCACATACTGCATAATATGTCCAGTATGAGTAATGATCAAACCGGACTTGCTTCTCCCTTCGCGACGCTGTTTTAAAGGCAAAGTATTGCCGCCATTGACGCCGCGCTGCAAAATACGATCCGCAGCCTTGCCCACAACTGCGATATTTTCAATATCCACACCAGACTCAGGCTCATCCAAAAGCAGCAGGTCCGGCTGCTGCGCCAAAAGCTGTAGTAATTCAGAACGCTTAATCTCGCCGCCGGAAAAACCGTCGTTCACCGAGCGATCCAAGAAATTTTCCATATTGACCGACTTAGCCAAGGCCTCGACGTCCACTTCCCTCTCCCCAGCGCACAAACGCACCATGTCACGCACCGCCAGGCCCCGTACTGTCGGCGGACGCTGAATCATTACGCCCACGCCGCGGCGCACGCGCTCGTACACAGGCAGCTCGGTAATATCTTCTCCTTTAAAAAAGATACGGCCCCCGGTGATTTTATAGCGAGAAAAACCCATAATGGCATTGATCAACGTCGACTTCCCCGTGCCATTGGGACCGAAAAGCACATGCACCTCGCCCTGCTTAATATGCAGATTAATATCCTTCAAGATCTTCCGGCCTTCCACTTCCACAGCCAGATGTTCCACTCGCAGCATTGTCAATCCCTCCTGTTTTTCGGAACTGCTGATTTATTCACAGCTTCCTATAAATCATAAAGCCACTAACAAGAGAACCGGAGTCACGGGAGGGTACGCAGGAGAGAAACAGTCATAGTTGAAACATTTCCCCGTAGCCCTCATTCGAGCCCTCAGGTTCTCGTCGCGACTCTTGTTCAATCTTAACCCGTACCCTCACTCTACTCCTCTACTCCTGTTCAAAACCGCTCTCCGTAACCCTCATTCGCGCCCTCACGGGACTCCGGTTCTCTTGTTCAATCCCCGTACCTGTCCCATTATAATGAAACACAGAGTACCCGCAATCGGTTACTCTGTTGTTTCATTCAGCTTAGTTAATACCGCAGCAATTTTTATACTTTTTCCCGCTACCGCAGGGGCAAGGATCGTTGCGTCCCACCTTGTCCTTGTTTACCACCGGCTGCTTGGGTGCATTCTCGTCCGCTTCCCCATGATTTTCGGTAGCCTGCTGCAAATGATCCTCAGGCTGCGAAATAATGTTCACCCGGAACATGTACTTAACGATATCGTCCTGGATATAGTCCATCAATTGCTGGAACATATCATAGGCTTCAATCTTGTACTCAATCAGCGGATCTTTCTGGCCGTACGCCCGCAGGCCGATGCCTTCGCGCAAGCCGTCCATGGCGTCTAAATGCTCGATCCACTTGCTGTCCAGCACTTTGAGCATAATAACCTTTTCCAGTTCGCGCATGTTTTCTTCACCAAAGAGCCGCTCCCGGCCTTCATAGGCATCCTGCGCCGCCGCCATCACTTCCTCCCGCACTTCTTCGCGATTGCAGGTTTCCAGCTTAGCCACAGTCAGACGGCCTTCCGGCGCAAAGTACTCCTCGCAGTACTTGATGAGGCCCGCCAAATCCCAATCTTCCGGATACGTATTGGCGTCAGCGTAGAGAGCAATGCCATGATCGGCAATTTTTTCAATCATCGCCAAAATATTTTCCCGGAGATTTTCGCCCAGCAGAATTTGCTTGCGCTGCGCATAGATAATCTCACGCTGCTGATTCATGACATCGTCATACTCCAGCACGTATTTACGAATTTCAAAGTTGCGGTTTTCCACTTTTTTCTGCGCGTTTTCAATGGCTTTGCTGACCATGTTATGCTCGATAGGCTCGTCTTCTTCCATGCCCAGCTTATCCATAATAGTGGAAATATGATCGGAACCGAAAATGCGCATCAAATCGTCTTCCAATGACAGATAGAAGCGGCTGGAGCCCGGGTCTCCCTGACGACCGCAGCGGCCGCGCAGCTGATTATCAATACGGCGGCTTTCATGACGCTCCGTACCAACAATATGGAGGCCGCCCAATTCCGGCACGCCTTCGCCCAGCTTGATATCCGTACCACGGCCAGCCATGTTGGTCGCAATAGTTACAGAACCTTTTTGCCCTGCCTGCGCAATAATAGCAGCTTCCTTGTCATGATGCTTGGCGTTCAAAACATTATGCGGTACGCCATGCTTTTTGAGCAGCGCCGACATTTCTTCCGACTGGCTGATGGAGGTAGTGCCTACCAACAACGGCTGCCCCTTGGCATGACGCTCGGCAATTTCCTGCACAGCCGCCTTATATTTCGCTTTCTGCGTTTTGAAAACCACATCCGGGAAATTTTCGCTCACTACCGCCTGATTGGTCGGCAGCACGACTACGTCCAAGTTGTAGATTTTCTGGAATTCCGGTTCTTCGGTTTTCGCCGTACCGGTCATCCCTGCCAATTTATCATACATGCGGAAATAGTTCTGGAAGGTAATCGAAGCCAGCGTTTGGCTTTCCCGCTGGATCTTCACGCCTTCCTTCGCTTCAATGGCCTGATGCAAGCCATCGCCGTAACGACGGCCAAACATCAACCGTCCGGTAAATTCGTCAACAATGACCACTTCGCCGTCTTTTACCACATAGTCGCGGTCGAGTTCCATGAGCACCTTCGCCCGCAGCGCCTGATTGAAATAGTGAGACAGCTGCATGTTTTCGCCGGCGTACATATTGGTCACGCCCAGCAATTTTTCCGCCTTGGCAATGCCCGCTTCGGTAGGGAGCACCTGCTTGGCTTTTTCGTCCAACGTAAAGTCGGCCTCTTTTTCCAGCTTTTCCACCACTTTGGCTACTTTAGCGTAGATATCGGTAGCACGCTCGCCAGGGCCGGAAATAATCAGAGGCGTTCTCGCCTCATCGACCAAAATGCTGTCCACTTCATCGACAATGGCGTAATTCAGCGGACGCTGCACCATCTGGTCCGCATAAATGACCATATTGTCACGCAAATAGTCAAAACCGAATTCATTGTTGGTACCATAAGTAACGTCGCAGGCATAAGCATGCTTGCGGTCGGCATAGGTCAAGCCGTGCAAAATCGTACCCACGGACAAGCCTAAAAATTGATACAACTGCCCCATCCACTCGCTGTCGCGACGAGCCAAATAGTCGTTGACCGTAATGACATGAACGCCCTTGCCGGCCAAGGCGTTCAAATATACCGGCAGCGTCGCCACCAGCGTTTTACCTTCGCCAGTACGCATCTCCGCGATATTGCCTTCATGCAGTACCATGCCGCCCATCAGCTGCACGTCAAAATGGCGCATGCCCAGCACGCGCCGCGAAGCTTCCCTAGCTACAGCGAACGCTTCCGGCAATAAGTCGTCCAGCGTCTCGCCCTCTCCCAGGCGTCGCTTGAATTCTTCCGTCTTGGCCGCCAAAGAAGCATCGCTGAAATTCTGCAAATCCTTCTCTAAGGCGTTAATCTGTTCCACCGTCTGCTGCATCCGTTGGATGGTCTTTGCATTCGGGTCTCCGAAGAGTTTCTTAATGAAACCGAACAAGCTATATCACTCCTCAAAACATCGCCGCGAAGGCGTTATATTCCATCTATCAATTCTAGCAGAAGGCGGCAGAGAAGTCAAAATGAAGAGACGCTTTATTAACAGGAGTAGAGTGAGGGTACGGGATACAGTTTTAATATAGAACTATATTATTCGGCTCTTCCGTTAAAGAAGAAAAGCCCCGGCTTTGCCGAGGCTTTTCTTTAACGAAAGAGCTATGATAGAGATTACCGCATTTTCTTTTCTGCGTACCCTCCCTTTACTCCCTCTACTCTTGTTCAAATACGTTTTTCGCCCTCTAGCCCCAACTTAATAGTTAGGCTCGATCAAGCCGTAAGCGCCGTCTTTACGACGATACACTACGTTCACGTCTTCCGAGTCCGAATTGATGAACACATAGAAGTCATGATGCACCAGGTTCATCTGCATGATGGCTTCCTGCACATCCATCGGCTTCACCGCAAAACGCTTGGTTTTCACCAGCGGGAACTCGTCCTCATCAACAGATGCGGGCGCCGCCACCGGCGTTACCAGTTCCGCTTTGAAGCCCTTGCCGCGCAGACGGCGCTCCAATTTGGTTTTATACTTTTCAATCTGTTTTTCCAGCTTTTCAATAACCAAATCAATAGAGGTGTACATATCGCTGGTAGCTTCCTCGCCCCGCAAAATAATGCCGTTGGCAGGAACCGTAACCTCCACGATATGGCGCCCTTTCTCCACCGTCAGCACCACGGAGATTTCACCAAGCATTTCAAAGTACTTAGTGATTTTGCCAATGCGCTTCTCCACATAATCGCGCAGTGCAGGAGTAACATCAATGTTTTTTCCACGAATCGCTATTGCCATAATAACCACAACTCCTTTCCGGGTTCTTGTTATAATGTATTCGCCTTTTATCCGCAAAATCCTTTTTATCGTTTTCGGAATTTTCTTGATGAGCTGATGATTTATGACCGACTCACGCCAAAGTGGACCTTTTTCCGCCATACGTCGTCAGAAAGCCTCGGCATAGCCCCGCTATTCCTGCGTTTTCTTCCTCGCCTGCCGAAAGAATCTCTCACTTTGCCGCAGAGCGTTCATTAAACCATCGGCTCATTTGAATTCGCAACCACCGAAAGCACCAAGAGATTGCCGCGTCGCTGCGCTCCTCGCAATGACACAAATCCAGTTAATTTTCACCAAGCATATTTTACTTCTGCCAAGCCACCTTTACCGTCATTGCAAACGCAGTGAAGCAATCTCCTCGTGCATTCACATTAAAACCGTGCCCCGTATCCCTCTTGCGTCCCCTCATGTGACTCCGATTCTCTTGTTCAATTTGACCGTAGCCCTCACTTTACTCACTCTACTCTTGTTCAATCCCCGTTCCCTCGTTCTCATTCCCACAAAACAAAAGGCAAGCCTTTCGGCCTGCCTTTGTTTTACACGCGTATCTTATTGACGGAAAACATTCGATGCCTGCGGTCCGCGAGCACCCTCTACAACGTCAAACGAAACTTCTTCGCCCTCAGTCAGAGATTTGAAACCGTCTCCCTGGATTGCGGAAAAATGAACGAATACATCGCCGCCATCTTCTTTTTCAATAAATCCATAACCTTTTTCTGCGCTAAACCATTTTACTTTACCTGTCATGCCTGTAGCCTCCTAACATATATCCACTGGAGTGGGTCAATCTTGTAAAAGTATACCATTCCATTACAGGCATTGTCAAATCGCTAGGCCAAAAGTCACGAAATTGTTACACTTTGTGTATCAGAAAAATTCCTACAAGATTTTCGAGAGGAACAATTTAGTCCTTTCCTCCTGGGCGTCCAAGAAAATGGCCTCTGGCGAACCTTCTTCCACAATCTTCCCTTCATCCATAAAGAGTACTCGATTGCCCACTTCCCGAGCAAAGCCCATCTCATGCGTAACCACGACCATGGTCATGCCTTCCCGCGCCAACGTTTTCATAACTTCCAGCACTTCCTTGACCATTTCCGGATCCAGCGCCGAAGTCGGCTCATCAAAAAGCATTACCTTCGGCCGCATAGCCAAGGCCCTCGCAATAGCCACCCGCTGCTGCTGTCCGCCGGACAATTGCTCCGGATAGACCTCCGCCTTCTCCTGCAAGCCTACCTTGTCCAAAAGCGCGCGAGCCATAGTCTCCGCTTCTCCCTTGGGCAGCTTGCGCACTTGCATAGGGCCCAGCATAACATTCTCCAGCACATTCATATTGGGAAAGAGGTTGAAGCGCTGAAACACCATGCCCACTTCCGCTCGGACTGCATTAATATTCGATTTCTTAGACAGCGTCATGCCGTCTACAATCACTTCGCCCTCTGTCGGCTCTTCCAGATAGTTGATGCAGCGCAGCATCGTACTCTTGCCGCAGCCGGACGGTCCAATAACGACTACCACTTCGCCTTCGGCTACTTCTACGTCGATTCCTTTTAAGACATGCAGCTTGCCAAAATGTTTGTGGAGCCCCTTAATGCTTATCATCGATCTTGTACCTCCGCTCCAAATAGGCCACTAAACGGGAAATGCTCAAAGTCATCACCAAATAAATAAAGGCTACAGTCAGCCAAATTTCAAAGGAACCATAGGTTCTGGCAATAATCAACTGCCCCCGGCGTGTCAGCTCTTCAAAGCCGATCACCGAAACCAAGGACGAATCCTTCAGCATCGCGATAAACTCATTGCCCAACGGTGGAATAACCCTCTTGAACGCCTGCGGCAAAACAATGAAGCGCATGGTTTGCCACCAGGTCATTCCCAACGAACGCCCTGCTTCCATCTGCCCTTTATCAATGGACTGAATACCGCCCCGAAAGATCTCCGCCACATAGGCTCCGCTATTGACGCTGCACGCGGTAATCGCCGCCACAAATGGATCAATCCGCTGTCCGATAATAATAGGCAGCGCGAAATAGATCAGGAAAATCTGCACCAGCAGCGGCGTGCCGCGTATAAAATCAACATACACCGCCGCAAAAGAACGAATCACCCACATTTTAGACAGCCGCGCCATACCCATAAAAACGCCGATAACCAGGCCAAAACCCACGCTCAACGCCGTAATCTGGATGGTAACCCCCGCGCCCAGCAGCAACAACGGAAAGGAACGCGTCACCAAGTCAAAATCAAAATTCATACTATCCTTCCTTTTTTCCCATCAGGCTGCAACCGCAAAAACGCAAAGACCTCTTCATTCCGAGCGCCAACACACGTCGCCGCGCTCCTTTGAGTCTTTGCGTTCCCCTTTTGGGGCCAGCCCTACGTATAAAATTGATAGAATAATTATAAATGCATATGCATAACAGTGTCAAGGAAGCCACTTTAGGAAACAAATGACGGATATCAACAGGAGTAGAGGGAGTAAATGGAGGGTTCGCGTAAATATATTAATAAAACCACGGTCCTTGCCATCACTTTACGTCCTATGCTCTTGTTAAAAAACCGTCCTTCAAGCCCTCACTCTACTCACTTTACTCCTGTTAGAAAACCGTACCCCACTCCTAAATCTTCACCATTTTATTCTTAATGGCATACAGTACCGCTTGCGTCCGGTCCGAAACATGGAGTTTGCGGAAAATATTCGTCAAATGATTTTTTACCGTTTTTTCGCTCAAAAACAACTTCTGCGCTACTTCATTGTTGCTCATGCCCTGGCAAATGAGCTCCAGCACGTCCAATTCCCGATACGTCAGACGTTCTTCCTTGCGACGCTCGTAAATGCGCGTCGTCTCCAATAGGCGCTCTTCCTGGCGGTTGATTTCTCCCAACAATTTGCCCGCAAGAGTCGGGTAAATAAAAGTTTCCCCTGCAGCAACCACCTTCAAAGCCTGAATCAACATGGAAGGTTCCACATCTTTTAAAAGATAACCCGCTGCGCCCGCTTTTACCAATTCCACCACATAGTTCTGATCATCATGAATCGTCAAAACTACAATTTTCACAGGTGAACCAGCCTCTTTGAGACGCCGCGTCACTTCAAGGCCGTTCCCTTTGGGCATATTCACATCCAATAACAGCACATCGGGCTTCAGCTCCTCTACCTGGCGAACCGCCTCTTCGCCGTCCGCCGCTTCTCCCAGCACCGTCAGTTCCGGTTCCAGTTCCAGCACATTACGAATTCCCTGTCGCAATAACGCATGGTCATCCGCAATTACAACTCGAATGGTCATATACTTCCTCCACCTTGCTCCCTATCGCTATGTATTAATAACTATGTAAAAGAATGTCATGTTTATTATAGCTGATTCGCTTACTTACTGCATCAAGAATAAAAGAAATCTCCAATAAAATGGTTATAAACAGACCAATGCTCTGTGCTATTAGGCATTTTAACCTAAAACCACTCGGGCTGTCAAAAAGATAACCACTTCCGTATCTTCTTTTTCGTGATACTGATTCCGAAACAAAGCGCCCAACACAGGCAGTTCCGCCAAAAAAGGCAGGCGACTGATGGCTTTCGTTTCCGATCGTCCAATCAAACCGCCAATTACCATGGTTTGCCCATCATGAAGGCGTACTTGCGTATCCGCCTCGCGCTTGCTGAAGCGATACGCCGGCGGCGTCAGCTGCGTCTCCAATTGTGGCGTACTAACCTCTGTATGCACGGCCGCCGTAATCTGCCCGTCCGCCTGCACCTGCGGCGTATAACGCAAAATAATCCCCACGTCCCGATAATCATACGTTACAGTAGTCCGCCCGTTTTGCTCCGTTGATTCCCGAGGAATCGGCACACTGTCACCGATATTGATATAGGCGGTTTTCCCGTTCAGCGTCGTAATTTTGGGACAAGCCAAAATTTCCGCCTGCCCTTGGCTGACTAAGGCATTAATCTTCGCCTGATAATAAAATTCATAAGGAGCGCCGCTTGGACTTTTGCCATACCGCACCGTCCCCCATAAAAAGTCCCGCTTTTCCGTTGTTTTATCTTGCTGTGTCGTAGTGTTATTTTGCGAAGAATAACTTGTGGTTTCACTTTTTTCCGGATACGACGGCGTCTTTTGCCATTCCCACTCGATGCCGACATCCCGCAGATTTCTTTTATTGATCGCCACAACCTGCGCTTCCAAGGCCACTTGCTTGCCTGGCGCGTCCAAAAGTGAAACAATCTCTTCCGCTTGCCGCCATTCCGCGGCAGACCCCCGAAAAAATAGAGAATTGGTCATATCATCCGCTAAAAAACGTCCTGTCTGCTTTCCTAACGTTTCGCCAGCTTCTTGGGAAGTATTTTTAGTTTTTTCTTTCTTGGCATTTTTCGCGGCAACCACCGCAGCAGATTCTTTATCTTTCCGAGCATCGTTCAGCAAATTCGCCACTTCCGAAGCTTTGGCATACTGCAGCTTAACGCAATAAGCCCGGGCAAAGCCCTGACGAAAGCACTCCGCCGTGCCCACCACCAAAACATTGCCTACCTGCTGATACTCCAAGCCCTGCAAATGAGCGACTACATCCAGCGCCGTTTTCAGCGGCACCTGCTGCAACTGCGCGCTAACCCGCCCCTTCACCGCTGGATCGAGTACCAGGTTCAAATCTCCTAAACGGGCCAGCGTCTGCAAAACAGGTACAACCTCTTCTTCCTCCACTTGCAGGTCTACCAGCGTTTCCAGATCGGCCTGCACCGACTGCGGCCAGCCTATAAGCAAACACAACGTCAGCAGCGCTCCCGCCCAATTCGCCCGCCTCAATGTCCCATAGACAGCCAACGCTGCCCCTCCGGCCCTTCCAGCAAAGCGCTGCGCTCCTCGATTTGCACAACCCGATACGCCCCTGGCCCTTCGCCCAGACCATAGGCCCGCGTGCGCCCTTCATAACGCACCAAAGCCATCGTTTGCCCGCCCGAGCGAGCGATTCCTGTCAGCATCGGCTGCAGCGATACCTGCGCGGACGCAGGCACCGGTGCAGCCGATGCTGAGGCTTTAGCCATGGAAACCGTCTGGGGAGCCGCCGCTACCGTTGGCGTCTTCTTGGCATTCCCTGCTAAGCTTCGGTATTCCGCTGGCGGCGCAAAAGGATCTCGCGCGCTCACCGCCGCCCCGCCCTGGGGCACCGCTTGCTGCAAACCCGACTTTGTTTCCGACGTCGCAACAGGCGCAGTCGGTTTCATCGCCACCGGCGGTTCCGCCACCACAGCCCCATCCGGTCGGCTTTCCAGCCAATACCCGAATAAGCCAAGCACCGCAATCCCGATACCTACTACCAGCCGCCTTTGTACCTCCGTCAACTTCTCCCAAAGCTCCCGTACATCCATCTGCAGCCATTCCACATTAACCATCTTCTTCCTTTTTTTATTGAACATGAGTAAAGGGAGTAGAGGGAGGGCACGGTCCATTTATTTAGGACTGAACAACCACAAATTCCCTCAAAGTCAAACAGACTCCCAATAGAAAATATATCTCCGCGTCGCTATTTACGCTTATTAAACTTAACAACCGCTTCTTTTCATTATTTTCATTGAACATGCGCAGAGAGAGCAAAGGAAGGGTACGAATATCTATTAAATTACGACTAGTTATGCATCAAATTTGGATGCACAACCTTGCGAATGCCAGACTTTAAGCTATGCACGCGGAAATTAATCAAAAGCGCCTCTGGTAAATCCAATGCCTTCAAATAGGAAATCACTTGAGAAACATGTATTGGCTGCAGAGACTCTACCGTTTTCAGCTCCACAACCAAACAATTCTCCACTAAAAGGTCAAGTCGTCCTTCTCCAACACTGGTTCCCTTATATGCAACTTGAAATGTACGTTGCCGTGAATAGTTTATTTTCCTTTTTTCTAGTTCCACAGCCAGCGCCTGTTCATACACTGATTCTAAATAGCCAGGCCCTAATGTAGAATGAACTTCCATTGCCGCGCTAATCACCTTGCCACGAAGCTGTTCCAACCCCATCGTAACACCTCGATTCACGCTTAATTGATTTTCTCTTTCGTGCCCTCGCTTTACTCCCTCTGCTCTTGTTAAAAGATTGAACCCGCATCGATCCTGCTAAACTCAACGCTTCGCTTCTTGCTTTTTTAGGCACGTAACATCATATCTAGACCCTAATATAATGCCGTTCTTCGCAGCCCTCCCTCTACTCACTCTACTCCTGTTAAAATATCGTTACCCCTTCAGTTCCTGGAGTTTAGGCCCTAAGAGTCGTTTATAGCCCTCCACGCCAGGCTGATCGAAGGCATCGACATTCGCCAGTTCGCCCTCGTAGGCTACAGACAGAGCCAATAAGTACAGCAGTTCCCCAATATGGTACGCATTCAGCTCCGGCAGCGTAAAGACCGCGCTAAAGCGTCCGTCCGCCGCCAGGGCCTCGGCGTTAGCCTGGCGCGCCGCTTCCAGCGCCTGCCCCATAGTGACGCCCGCCATGGCCGCCAGTTTCGGAACCTGCGGGAACACATCCGGAATCACCCGGTCCTCCGCCCAATTTCCAACACGCACAAACTGAAGCACCTTGTCCTTCGGCCCGTCCTGATGCTGCTGCGTTTGGGCATGCATATCCGTCGTGCCCACTGCCACAATCGGCGTCCGCCCGTAATAGACTGTCTCGCCCTCGCGATTTTTGCGCTTGCCCAGGGACTCCGCCAAAAGCTGCACATACCACTCCGCCACCGACTTCATATCGTCGCTGTACGGCATGAAGACCTCGCTCGTCCGTCCATATTCCTGCGCTGCCAAGTATTTCAACGCCGCATTGAGCATGGCCGGATTGCTCCAAACATCCTCACCCCAGCAGGCTTCATCCATCGCCCTCGCCCCTGCCAAAAAGGCGTCGATATCAAAGCCGCAGCATGCCGCCGTCACCAAGCCCACTTCGGAAAAAATGCTGAACCGACCACCCACGCCGTCAGGCACGGCAAACCGTTCCCAGCCCTCTTCCTCCGCCAGCTTGCCCAAAAGCGTCGCCTGCTCCCCTTGAGCCGGGTCGGTCACCGCCACAACTTCCAGCTCCACCCCAGCTGCGCCGCGCAGCTCTGCCAACGCCGCCATAAAGCAAGCCATCGTGTCCAACGTCGAGCCGGATTTCGAAATGACCACGAGCATCACTTTGTAAGCGCCGCCGCCATGCACCGCTTTCATCTGCGCATCATACTCTACTTGCTCCAAAAGCGCCTGTGTCCGCCTTGGATCAATATTGTTGCCGCTGAAGTACAGCTTTGTCCAGCCTCCGCGCGCTTCCTTATGCTTCTGGTTCCAGAACTCGCCGCAAGCCAGATCGAAAATCACTTTGTTCCCCAAATAAGAACCGCCAATGCCAAAAAAGAGTACTGCGTCAAAATCGGCTTTTACACGCTGCCCAAACTTCTTTAATTGCTGCAGAGACGAAGGTGAATTCAAGTGCCCCTCTTCTACAAAGGGTAACTGCGAAAACAAGACCTTCTCCGGCGTACCGTCCTTCGATAAATGCCCCCGCACCACACCGGTTTTTCGCATCTCTCTCATAGCCGCATGCGCCGCCTGTAAACGCGCCTGCAAAGCCTCAACTGCTTTGCTTTCAACCCGTCCCTCGCCATACAAAAGCGTATAATCAAAAGAAAAACCGGATGCCAATGTCAGTACTGCTGCCAAAAGCCTCACCCTTTCTTGATTTCTTATGTTATGTATTCGGAATTTTGATAGATCTTTCCTGCCATAAAGATAAAATCATTACCACTCTGCAACCATTTTCCTTTTCCCCTCACAAAATACATTCTATCGAACCTCCCAATATGCTATAATTCAAAGATAGGTCTTTAGACTTAAAACAAAACATTTTCAAAATGCTATTTTTAAAAAACATCTTGCAAAAATAAATTAAACCCTCCCGACATACTGGGAGGGTCAACCTTTATAGGAGGTTTTACGATGAAAGACACACAAGAAAACCCCTCAATATCGAATACAAACAAACTACTACAATTAAGCGGCCCCAAAGTGCGTACGCTAAAAGAATTTTCGCTGCATCATCATGACTTGATGACATCTGCCCAACTATTGGAAACGCTTAACAACAAGTCTCTTAGCGAAGAAGTTAGAAAAGGTCTCTGGTACTATACGATAACCATCTTTTACAAATGTTTCAAGCACAGCGACGCTAGAAGAAGGCTTTGGCCGCAGGTAGTTTTCGCCAAGCGCCCCGATCTTATGCCAGCGTATGATTTCTTTCTCAACCTGCGTGACCGGCACATTGTGCACGACGACAACCCGTATATTAAAGCCTATGTCGGCCTCTACGTCGCCAAAGAAGATAGCACTTATACCGTAAAAGACGTTATCAGCAATGTTGCCGTATTTGATATTTTAGATAAAAATAGATGGCAGTTGTTTTCTGAGCTAGTGAATTATGCTGTAAATTGGGTTCGCCTGGAAAGAATTCGTTTGCATGAACTCATAAAGAAGGAATACGAAGTTAAAACAGCTGCGGAACTCGACGCGTTGGAGGAGCTTAGCATCACCGTTCCAACCGTTGCACAAGTCAGCGAAAAAAAAGAATTTGACAGCTAATTAGTATACCCCTCTGGACGTCGTTTGTGCCACCGCCAAGCATCCTCGACAATGGTCGTCAATTCGCTCCGCTGCGGCTGCCAGCCCAATTCCTGGCGAATCTTAGCTGACGACGCCACCAGCACCGCCGGATCCCCCTCACGGCGAGGCGCTTCTTCTACTGCAAAGTCCCTTTGGGTCACCTGCTTCGCCGTCCCAATCACCTGGCGAACCGAAAAGCCCTGCTCCGATCCCAAATTATAAATCCGGCATTCCCCTCCGAGCCCCAGATGCTCCAAGGCCAGCACATGAGCCTGCGCCAAATCGCAGACATGAATGTAGTCGCGAATGCAGGTTCCATCAGCCGTGGCATAATCGGTTCCGTAAATGGAAATAACCTGGCGCTGCCCTAGGGCCGTCTTTAGAATGAGTGGCACCAAATGCGTCTCTGTGCCGTGATCCTCTCCAATCATCCCCTCCGGCCAGGCTCCAGCGGCATTAAAATAGCGCAGCGATACATAGCGCAAACCATAGGCCTCAGCAAAATCAGCCAGCATGCCCTCGATAACCAGTTTCGTCCGCCCGTAAACATTGGTCGGGCATGTTGGTGCCGTCTCCATAATTGGCCACTGCTCCGGCTCGCCATACACGGCGGCGGTTGAAGAGAATACCAAATTCTCCACATGTGCCTGACGCATAGCCGTTACTAAAGAAAGCGTCCCGCCTACATTGTTGTCATAGTACTTCTGCGGTTCCTCCATGGACTCTCCCACCAGGCTCAGCGCAGCAAAATGCAGCACCGCTTCAATGCGTTCCGCCAGTAAGACTTCCGTCAACCGCTCTGTAGCACGAATATCTTCTTCATAAAAAGGAACGTCCGCCGGGATCGCCTGCCGATGCCCAGTAGACAAATTATCATATACTACCACATCATGCCCGGCCTGCAACAGCGTCCGCACCGTATGCGAACCAATATAACCGGCGCCGCCTGTTACCAAAACCTTCATTGTTCGATTCCTTCCTTTTTTTCGTCCTCTGTCTCTTCTTCGCCGTTCAACAGCGGTCCTAAGGTACGAAGCAAATATTTCAAAAATCCTTCGCGCAAATCCGGCCGTTTTAAAGCAAACTCCACAGTCGCCTCCAAAAAGCCCTGCTTGTCGCCAATATCATAGCGCCGTCCTTCAAACTGGTACGCATAAATCGGTTTAGTTTCACCCAGAGTACGTAATGCATCAGTCAGTTGAATTTCACCGCCAGCCCCCGGCGGCGTCGCCGCCAGAATCTCAAAAATTTCCGGCTCGATCACATACCGCCCTAGTACGGCTAAACGTGAAGGCGCTTCTTCCAGTTTAGGCTTCTCGATCAAATCCAGGGCTTTCCATAGGCGTTCCTTGATCGGCTGGGGCTTGACGATGCCATAACGGCACACTTGACGCCGAGGCACCTCTTGTACGCCGAGCACCGACCCGCCGCAATCCTCATAGACTTCGATCAGCTGCTTCAGGCAAGGCACTGTCGCATCCACAATATCATCGCCCAGCATGACTGCAAAGGGTTCATCTCCTACAAACTGCCTGGCGCACAATACCGCATGCCCCAAACCACGCGCCTCTTTTTGGCGGATATAATGAATATCCACCTCCGATATTTCCTGAATCAAGCTCAACAAATCATACTTGCCGCTATTTTTTAAAGAATACTCCAGTTCCAGGTTCCGATCAAAATGATCCTCTATCGAACGCTTATTGCGTCCCGTAATAATCAAAATTTCTTCAATCCCCGAAGCGACGGCTTCTTCCACAATAAACTGGATCGCCGGCTTGTCCACAATTGGCAGCATTTCCTTAGGCTGCGCCTTCGTCGCTGGCAAAAAACGCGTTCCTAATCCCGCAGCTGGAATGATCGCTTTGCGAATTTTTTTCCTTTTCATACCTACTCACCTTTACTGCGTATTCGAAGCTCTTTTTCTCTTATAGTTCGCGAAAACCCCGGGGGAATCCTCCTCCGGGGTTTTTTGTCTAAAATTTTGAAAGTTTATCGATGCTAATATTCTTCAAAAGAGGATATATCTGATCTTTATCCGACAAAACAACTTCTTCTATAGGCCACTTAATGCCAATATCCGGATCATTCCAAAGAATGCCTCCCTCACAGGCCGGAGTATAGACATCGGTACATTTATAGCTAAAGAAAGCAGTGTCGCTTAACACGCAAAAACCATGAGCAAAGCCTTCGGGGATCCACAATTGCCGATGATTTTCTCCTGACAAAATAACTCCCGTCCATTTCCCAAACTGAGGCGACCCAACGCGGATATCCACAGCAACATCAAACACTTCCCCTTGCAGTACCGAAACCAGTTTCCCCTGGCTATGAGGCTGCTGGTAATGCAATCCTCGCAATACTCCTTTACGGGAAAACGAAACATTATCTTGAACAAACGTCCCTTTAACGCCAGCTTCTTCATAGCGCTCTTTCTGCCATGTTTCATAAAAAAAACCGCGCGCATCCCCAAACACCTTGGGTTCAACGACAACGACCCCTGCAAGATCCGTTTCGACAATCTTCACGCTTTCATCCCCTTCTGAGCCAACCGCATCAAGTATTGCCCATAACCGTTTTTCTTCATTGGCTCCGCCTGTTTCAATAAATCATCCGTAGAAATATATCCCATACGCCATGCAATTTCTTCCAAACACGCAATACGAAGTCCCTGCCGTTCTTGCAAGGTACCAATAAAATTAGATGCTTCATATAGCGATTCGTGCGTTCCAGTATCCAACCAGGCAACTCCGCGTCCCAGCGTTTCCACATGCAACGCCTGCTTCGCCAAATATAACCGATTCAAATCGGTTATTTCCAATTCACCGCGCAATGAAGGACGCAGAGTTCGCGCAAATTCAACAACTCGCTCATCATAAAAATACAAACCCGTTACGGCATAATTAGAAAGTGGCAGCTCCGGTTTTTCTTCCAAACTCTCCGCCTTCCCTTGAGCATCAAAGGAAACAACGCCATAACGTTCCGGATCTTTCACCCAATAAGCAAACACCGTAGCGCCAGCGCTTGCTTGAGCTATTTGCTGCACTTTTTTACTTAACCCCTGGCCATAAAAAATATTATCGCCTAAAACCAGGGCACATCCTTGACCAGCCAGAAAGGATTCGCCAATCAAAAACGCTTGCGCCAGTCCATCAGGACTTGGTTGTATCGCATAGGAAAGCTGCACGCCCCATTGACTCCCGTCCCCCAGTAAAGCCTGGAAGGAACTTTGATCCTGCGGCGTAGTAATCAACAAAATATCCCGAATGCCAGCCAACATCAGAACCGATAATGGATAATAAATCATTGGCTTATCATATACAGGCAGCAATTGCTTGCTTATTGCTTTAGTAATCGGATATAATCTGGTTCCAGAACCGCCTGCTAAAATAATCCCCTTGGAAATTGTCATAAGAACCTCCTTACGCTTTGATGCCTAAGCGCTCTCCACGATAACTACCATCCAAAACGTGTTGACACCACGATTCATTGGCCAGGTACCACTGAATTGTCTTCAAAATTCCAGTCTCAAAGGTTTCCACTGGCGCCCAGGAAAGCTCTCTTTGCATCTTTCCGGCATCAATAGCATATCGTTTATCATGACCTGGCCGATCCTGTACAAAAGCAATTTGGTTCGCATATTTCTCCCCGTCTAAACGAGGTTTTATCTCATCCAAAATACGACAAATTTCATGAATAATCTCCAAATTTGTCTTTTCGTTATGACCGCCAATATTGTACTTTTCGCCAAGACGTCCTTTTTCCAACACGCAAAACAAACCTCGACAATGATCTTCCACATAAAGCCAGTCGCGTACATTACTGCCATCTCCATACACTGGCAAATTTTTTCCTGCCAATGCATTCAACAGCATCAGAGGAATTAATTTTTCCGGAAATTGGTAGGGCCCATAATTATTGGAGCAATTACTAATCAATACCGGCAGTCCGTATGTGTGAAAATACGCGCGCGCCAAGTGATCCGAAGCCGCTTTGGAAGCGGAATAGGGTGAGTTAGGAGCATAAGCCGTTTCTTCCGTAAAATACCCTTCTTTACCTAATGAGCCGTATACTTCATCAGTCGAAACATGAAGGAAACGAAACGTCCCCTGTTTCTCCGCAGATAATGCTCGCCAGTAACGCAAGGAAGCTTCCAGCAAGGAAAATGTCCCATGAATATTGGTTTCCACAAACACCGAAGGACCGTCAATAGAGCGATCCACATGCGATTCCGCCGCCAGGTGCATCACTGCATCCGGTTGATGCTGCTCAAAGATCTTTGCAAGTAACGCGCTGTCACAAATACTTCCATGGATAAAAGTGTATCCCTGATGGTCTTGGACATCCTGCAAGGATTCCAGGTTTCCCGCATAGGTTAACGCATCTAGATTGATCACTTCATGTGTTGTCTCCGCAAGTAAAAAACGCACCAAATTAGATCCGATAAAACCGGCTCCGCCGGTAACTAAAATCTTCATAGCTTCCTCCCTCTGCGGTTCAGTTTCCTCGGCATATCCTCTATTTCCCTCCGCACTTAGGCTTCAATCTGAGATTTCCTGCATGCGCCGAAAAATATCCTGAGTCAGCTTCTCATAATTCTCCCACAATGAGGCATACCATTCCAGTCTTTCTTTGTAATGGTACGCCAACATACGGTTTTCCTTAACCCACTGGTACGCTTCCTGCGCTACCTTTTGCCGCAAAGCCGCGTCGCCTAAAATCTGTCTTGCTTTTTCTTCAAACTCTTCCGGTGACCGATAAACAAATCCGGTACGCCCCTCTTGGACATATTTACTATATACCGTAGGACTGGCCAAAGCAACTACACTATTGGCGGCACATTCCAAAAACTTCAGTTCCGACTTCATAGAGTTAAACCGGTTTTCTTGCAGCGGCAGTAACGCCACATCTGCCTGACGCAATAATTCCTGGTATTTCTCGTAAGGGCAAAAAGGAACAAATTCTTTATGGTCTGTGTTTAACGCCTCATAAAATTTCCGATCATGAATAACGATCACCCTATGAGGAAATTCGCTCAAAACTTGATTAAGGCTCGCCATAATTGGCTGCCAGTCTGATTCACGATTTAATGCGCCAAAAAAAAGTGTGACTTGCTTTTTGCCGTCCCGTTTTACGAATTCAGGCAATACTGCAATTTGATTAGCAAAAACTTTCACATTCGGATTATACTGCCGAATAAATTCTGCCAGCGGTTCCGTAGAAACCTGTACCGCATGGCAAGAGCGAAATGCCAGATAATCTTTTTTTTCATAAGTATTAGGCCAGCGCTCAGGATCATCGTCAATCTCGCATATTATCAGATATCCTCTTCGGATTAAATCTTTCTGCTGCTCAAATGTACGCGGAGAAAAGCGCTGCCAAATGAAGACTTTATGTTCATTTGCAAAAGAATCGGGCCATTCCACTTTTTCAACATTTTCAATACATCGCACCGTTGGCTGAGTTGAGCAAAATAAGTGCGGCTCCCGAATTCGAACCGCAGCGGTTACTTTAGGTTCCCCCAACATAGCATGCAGAAGCATTCTATGTTTAATCCTGTTTTTCCCAGCCCGCACAATGTACTGGAGCGCACTCATCTGCGTTTCGTTTTGAGCCAGATTTTCCACTCCCAGCTCTTGTGCGGTTCTTCGCAAAATCTCTTGTATTCTTTTTCGCTGCGGGTTTTCTACAATACGAGAACGCATTTCATGAATAAAAAGACCTGCCTCAGAAAACAGTTTGCGAATGCTCTCGAGTGTGAAAAATCGCAAATGCGTTCGATCCAACAGCCCGGAATCCGTATATTCCCAACGCCCTGCAATTAGATTTGCAATCAACCACCAGTTTTGTACATTAGGAATAGACGCCACAACCAGCCCTTTTTCACTTAACAACTGGCTATGTTCCTGCAGCAGTTTCCATGGATTATTCAAATGCTCCAAAACATCGCCATAAATCAAGCAGTCCACCTGTTCAATTGCCAAGGTCGCAAGCACTTCTTTTATGTCAATTCTTTCAATATCGCCGCATATAACAAGATCCAAGTATTCCCTTGCTTCCTTTGCGACAGACTCATTCAGCTCAATTCCAACATAAAAAGCCCTTGGATTTCTTTCTTTATATGCCTTTCCCAAGACGCCGGTCCCACATCCACACTCAATGATGACATGTGCATCCATTGGCATAGAGCATAATAGCTCAGAATTGACATGACTATAATAAGAATGCATTTTCTTTTCTCCTAATGATACCTGTGACTATTTATCAAAAAGAAATTCCAACAGAGGCGCCTCCGCAATACTCCCTGGCAAAAGCTAAATTCATCCGCAAAAATTCTTCCACTTCATTTACTTCCTCCAGCAGCAAGCGGATCCGCACCGCTTCATCGCCATCGTTTTCCAAAACCTCGCGCCTTCTTCGCATATGCACATCTTTAAAAACAGGCAGGATAAATTTGTGGTAGAACTCGTGTTTTTCCAATTGTTTGTAAATATCCTCCAGCTCGTTATGAAGCGGCTGAATTCGTTCAAGCTGCTGCTGCGCAATGAGTTCCGAAACTGCCTGATATTGTTGAGAAAGTTTTTTATACAAACGATGCAATTTAAATGATTTTTTTATGAACAAAGAAACAGCCTGAAAAGCCGCCCTCTTTTCCTTACTGCGCATTTTTTTCGCTTCTATGCTGCAAAGCTCGTTAATTTGCGTTGCCAACGCTCTTTCAAACGGTGGCAGTTCTGCCAGTACCTCCTGCAAGGATTTGTTTTCCGCCCCGCGAATCGGCAGACCGCCTTCTGTGGCATTGATACATGTAACCTGCTTTGCATAAAGCTGAATGAAGGTTTCAAAGATTTCTCTCATTCCCAAAAAGGAAGAATCGGTAGCAACCACATTGCCTTCAAAATCAGTCGCCTTCATTTCTTCATTGATAAATTTTTCTTCTTCTTCCTCATCCCAGGTGCCTGAAGCATGCAGTCTCCCGGCTGTGTAGCACAAATCCTGACCCACCAAGATAATTTTATTGCTTCCCATTTGCGCCGCTACATCGAAGGCAACATTCGCCACGGAAAAGCCGCTTCGAAAGACCTTCCTCTTCTTAGCCAGCTGAGTTTGAAAATACATATTGACTACGCCACCGCTGTTTAGGCACATATTTACTTTTGTTCCCGGATATTTTTCCAAGGCTTGAAAAAAGAAGCAATTAGAAAACAACAAGGGGCAACCATCATCCTCGGAAATGCACTCCATCATCGGCCCATTATCGGCAACTGCATCTATAGCCATCCTAAAATGCGGCTTTATTTTGTTCTTTTCCAATATCGTAATGGAGCTTCCTACGGCAATCAAAATGGCTTTCTCTTTTGCAGCCTCCAGCAAATGAATATTTTTCTGCAAAGAAGGTCCTGCCGATACTATAATGACAGGCTTTTCGCGAAAAAGCTCCTCAAACAACTCTATTCCAATAGACTGTTGCGAGAAATTGCGCCAAAAATTCATTGACCACATTCGCTGCATTTTCCACATCGTGTTTTCGTTAACACGTTTAAAGCGGCGCTGTACATAAAGGGTCCGCAAAATGTCTTTTTCATATTCCGGCAATATATATTTATACGATTCTTGAACAATAGCCCCCCATTTCAGATCAAAATACTCTTCCAGATGCAAAATACGTTTAATTTCCCGGGTTGTCTCCGCCAGCGTCTGATTTACAACAAACGACACTTGTCCAAAGGCTCCAAAAACATCGCGGATATGATAATCACTGATAAACTGTCGAAACACTTCCTGCAGCGGTTCAATAACAATCAAATGTCTCACTTTAGGCCTCAAGCGCTGTAACCAGGGTAAAATCTCGCCCCTGCCCAAGCCCAGCAGCACAACCATTTCCGCCTCGTTGGGAACATGTGTCAACATTTTTTCCGCCTGTGCTTCTGTCATCGGTACAGCATACAACCAATATTTCTTCTGATTAAAGTCTACTCTGAAATTATTTGCATTGTTATCAAAGAAAGCAGTACAGTCGATTTTTTTATCGCCTTCCACTGCACTGATAAATACTGCATTTCCTGCCATTAATTCCATATTTTCTTCATAAACAGCCACTTCCACACACTCCCTTTGCACTCAAGAATATTGGCAAATATCGCTAAGCAGTTTTCCTTGGAGCGGAATGATACGCTCAGCAGCATATCGGTCAACAATCAGCTGGCGCGCCTGGGCGCGAAGCTGCGCGTTTTTGCTTTTATCATCTAAAAGGTATTCTATTTTTTCAGCGATTTCCTGTACATTAAAGAAAGAGGCAAGCAAGCCTTCGCGATCATTTTGAATCACTTCTTCCACAGGAGCCGTTTGGGACGCCACAATGGCGCAGCCGCAGGCCATCGATTCCAATAAAGACCAGGATAAGACGAACGGATACGTCAAATAGACATGGACTCCTGAGTGCTGCAGCACCTTTCTGTATTCTTCATAGGAAAGGGCACCCGTAAAATGAATCCGCTCCACATCATAGTCATGCTGCTCCAGCATAAGCGTCTTATAGGTCTTCCCGCTTGGATGCGGCACGCCATATGCAACACGATCGGTTCCCACAACAACGATGTGGCAGTGGGGCCGTTTCTTTTGCAAAAGCGAAGCCGCTTCCATAAATTGCGGAAAGCCTCTGTAGGGTTCCATGCCCCGCCCTACATACGTAATAATCTCTGTTCCATACGGCAAAAACAAGCCGCAGGAATCTAACCGCAGCCCCTTTTGAAGATCCGCTTCCGCAAGAGGTTGAAAATACGCGGTATCCACCCCATCATGCAATACATGGATCTTAGCTGAAAAATCAACCGGAAATTGACGATGCTGCCAGTACGTCGGGCTTACTCCGGCAGTACACCCTATTAGATCCGGAATCACAGTCAGATTCCTTGTGCGCACCCGGCAAGCCGCGTCAAATGATATTTTTCCGCCGCTCCCAAAATCAGAATCAGAGCCATGAGACTGATAATACCACTCAAAATACCCCACCAAAGGAACCTTGGGATATACTTCCTTGATATAGAGAGTAGCCCCAAATCCGGAATGTCCATAAATGATATCAGGAACAAAACCGCTTTGCTTCAACTGCATGGCGCTGCGAAAAGCAGCTTGCCCCTGCAAAACGGCTTTTTCGATGGGGCGCACATACGCATGTGTATGCTCGCCCGGTTCTCGCGTTTCTTTAAACAGCACTTTATGAACACCAGTTAGCGACACTACATCCTTTTCCGTCAAAAAAACGACTTGATGCCCCTGCGATGCCAGCCAGACGGCCAACCGTCCAAATTGAGCAGGAAAGTTCTGATGTACAAATAGTACTTTCATTGCTAAAGTTCCCCCTAAGTCAGACTTAACCTTGCTGTTGGTATAATCTTTGATAAACGCCATCCGTATTCAGCAATTCATCATGTGTTCCCGTTTGAACCAATTGCCCCTGTTCGACCACTAAGATTTTCTCTGCATGCTGTATCGTCGAAAGACGATGCGCAATTAAAACCATGGTCCTCCCGTGAGAAATCTGCTCTAGATTATCCAGGATGATTCTTTCTGATTCATAATCCAGGGCGCTGGTCGCTTCGTCAAAAATCAGAACCGACGGATTGTTGATCAAAGCGCGGGCAATGGCAATGCGCTGGCGCTGTCCGCCGGAAAGCAGCGAACCGCGTTCCCCCACCGAAGTATTAAAACCGTTAGGAAAGTCGTTAACGAATTCCAGCACGCCGGCCATTTCGGCGGCTTTAAGCACTTGCGCTTCTGTCGCATCCGGTTTCGTGATCATGATATTCTCAGCAATAGTCCCGTTAAACAAGAAATTCTCCTGCAAAACAACCCCGATCTGACTGCGTAGCCAGGCAGGCTGCACCTGCGCCAGGTCCACGCCATCAATCATTACTCGCCCGGCCGCCGGAACATAGAGGCGCTGGATCAACTTCGTCAGCGTACTTTTTCCGGAACCGGAAGGGCCGACTACGCCGACAGTCTGTCCTGCCTTGATATGAAAGGATACATTGCGCAGCGCTTCATTTCCTTCATCGCGATAACGAAAAGTAACATTTTCAAAAGAGATCTCCCCCGCCAATTTAGGAAGGGTTGTACGATTGGGATCAAAGGCAGGTTCCGCTTTTTCATCCATAATATCGCTAAGACGTTCCACCGATACCCTTGTCTGCTGAAATTGCTGCCACATGTTAACCAGCCGCAAAATAGGCGCAATGACCTGTCCTGCCAGCATTTGGAAGGCAATCAGTTCACCCACCGAAAGTTCTCCGGCCATGACGATGCGCGCCCCGATCCACAGCACAGCTGTAGTAAATAAGAGCTGTAGCAGCAAGCCGATATTGCTGGCAATAATACCAAGAAAATTAGCAGAAAAGCTTGTTTTAGCATACCTGGACAATAGCCCTTCATAGCGTTCTACAAATTTTCTTTCCACCGCCATGGATTTCAGAGTTTGAATTCCTGTAACCGTTTCGATCAAGAAGGACTGTGTATCTGAGCCAGTCAAAAATTTACGATTCAAGCGCGCGCGAAAAACAGGAGCCACAATCAAATTCAAAAGAACATACGCCCCTACCGTTACCAGGGTCACAACACTAAGGACCCCGCTATAAAACAGCATAACAATCAAATAGACAACCGCAAACACGACATCCAGCACCAAAGTCAAAGCCGAACCGGTAACAAACTGACGAATGGTATCCAGTTCGCGCATACGCGAGACAATATCCCCCACTTGCCATTTTTCAAAATACTTCATTGGCAAAGAGGCCACATGCCGGAAAATATGCTCACTCAAAGTCACATTGATTTTACTTGTGGTATTCGTAAACAAATAACCACGAAAAGCGGTCATGACCGCCTGAAACAAGCCGGCCCCCAACATCCCCAGGAGGATAACATCCAGGGCATTGGTGCTTCGGTGCACCAGAACCCGGTCAATGATAATCTGAGTGAAATAAGGTGTCAACAAGCCAAAAAGCTGCAAGGCCAACGAGGCCAAAAGCACTTGCGAAAATAAACGCTTATATTTGCTTAATGAAGGAAAAAACCAGGAAAATCCGAAAAGGTCCTTCTTGGAAGGCAAAGGTGTTTCCTTAGCTAGCAGCAGGATATTTCCGGTCCAGCGTGCAAAAAATTCACTGTTTGGCACCTGAAGGGGCGTAGCATTAACCAGCGGATCAACCAGAACCACGTTCTCCTCGCTACTGTTGAGGAGTACAACATAGCGTTCTCCCGTTAATACAGCAAGCACAGGAAAAGAACCTAGCTCTGTCAAGCTTTTAGCTTCTATTGTATATTGCTTCCATTTCGCGCGCAAATTCAAGTCATGCGCAATGCGCACCAGGGTAATGCGAACATTTTCTGGCGTATCAAAGACATACCCCCGACGCAGCTGCTCATATTCGGCTGGAACTCCCAACATGCCTGCAACTGCAACAAGGGAGCGCAACGCCGATTCACCGGGATCAAACCAGGGCTGTGAATGCTGCATGTTCATTTATCGCTCCCTCAACGCTTCACTGGTATACTTTCGGAAGGGATCCAGGAAGAATTCAATGATTCGTTTCTGCCGGATCTTGATTTCCGCCGATAAACTCATGCCAGGGAATAATTGCGATTCCTGCTGCCCCACGTCGACCAGCTCTTTGTCCAACGTTAACAAAACCCGGTACTTCAGGTCATTATCTTTTTCGGACTGCTTCGTCGCATTAGGACTAATTTCCCGCACTGTCGCGTCAACAGTGCCAAATTTTTGAAAGTTGAACGTATCGATTTTCACTTCCGCTTTCTGTCCGACCTGCACAAAACCGATATCCTTGTTTGCTACCCAGGCTTCCACTTCCATATGTACATCGTCTGGTACGACTTCCATTACTGCCTGGGCTTCCGTGACCACGCCGCCCACTGTATGAATCGCCAATTGCCCAACGCGGCCGTCCACCGGTGAAACCAGGCGTGACAAACGGTTCCGTTCATCCGCTTTCTTCAATTCTTCCTGGTACGCCGCCAGTTGTTTCCGATCTTCCACTAGTTTAGCAGCAATATCACGCTCCCACTCCGCCGTCACTCCTGCGAGCTGTTGCTGGCTTTGCATCAGCGTAGCCTGCAGCCGTACTCTTTCCGCTTCCTGAGATGCAAGATTATTCTCGGTTTGAATTCGATTGGAACGGTATGTCATGACCTGGAATAAGGCTACCGCATTTTCTTTCAGCAGCTGCTCCACGCGTTCTTCTTGATCTTTAGCAATTCCTAACAATTCCCGATATTTAACGGCTTGCGCTTCGGCGCTGCGCAATGCCGCTTCTTGCTGCAACACGGCCGCTCGCGCCGCCGCCACCTTGGCCTGATATTCATTCATCCGCGTTGAATACAACTGCATTTGCACCAAAATATCTTTAGGATCCAAATCAGGTGACGGCACCGGAGAAAACCCGCCGCCGAGCTGCTCCGCCTGCAGGCGTGCCACATCCATCTCATAGTAAGCAATTTCTTTTTTTAAGCGAGCCAGATCGGCACCGGTCGAAGTGGGATCCAGTTCCACCAGCAGCTCCCCTTTTTTGACACGCTGCCCCTCTTTAACATAAATCGCTTTTACAACGCCCTTGCTTTCAGATTGTACCGTTTTCACCTGTCCAATCGGAACAATTTTCCCGGACGCAACAGCCACTTCGTCAACAGTTCCCACCATTGACCAGATGCCTGCGGCAACGAACAGAACAATAAAAGCCCACAATAAAAATCGACCAGTTGGAGAGGGTGGTTCTTCCGTAACCTCCAATACTCCTGGCAAAAATTCTGTTTCCTGCTGCTTTGAATCACTCCGAAAGAGCATTTGGATGGTATTCATCCACTTTGCAACAATTTTTATCATTTTCATAATTCTACCTCTCCTGCTGTTCGTACAAATAACGGTACAAACCATTCTGCGCCAACAATTCTTGATGCGGACCGGCTTCAACAATCCGCCCCTTTTCCATCACTGCGATCACATCACAATGTTCCACCGTTGATAAGCGATGCGCGATCATCAGCAACGTTCGTCCTGCCGCCATCTGTTGCAGGTTCTCCATAATAATCCGTTCCGACTCATTGTCAAGTGCGCTGGTTGCTTCATCAAAAATCAGAATGCGCGGGTCTGCCAAAAGCGCCCTGGCAATTGAAATTCGCTGCCGCTGCCCCCCGGACAGACTGGCACCGCGCTCGCCTACTTTCGTATCATAGCCTTCCGGGAGGTCCAGAATGAACTCATGAGCCCCGGCCAGCTTTGCTGCAGCAACAACCTCCAGCATGGAAGCACTGGGATTCGTCATGGCAATGTTGTCGCGAACGCTGGCATTATAAAGATAATTTTCCTGCAAGACCACTCCGATTTGCCGGCGCAGCCAGGCTGGAGGAACCTGGTTAAGATTAATGCCATCGATCAAAACAGCTCCCTCTTCCGGCGCATAGAGGCGCTGCAGCAGTTTGGTCAACGTGCTTTTACCGGAACCGGAACGTCCGACAATGCCTACCTTGGTTCCGGCTGGAACGGCAAAAGAGATTTGTTCAATAACACGGGGCTGATCCAAACGATACCGAAAAGATACATTGGAAAACTCAAGATTTCCCTGCAGCAACGGCACTTGAGAGTTCACACGGGCAAATACAGGCTCTCCCTTAGTATTTAAAATATCGCTTAGACGATCCATGGATAAAAAAGCCTGCTGAAACTGCTGCCACATGCCGATCAAGGTCATGATCGGCGCATTGGCCTGTCCTGCAAGCATCTGAAAGGCAATCAGCTGCCCTAATGTCAATTCACCCTGCATTACCATGTTGCCGCCGACCCACATGATTGCTATGTTAGAACATAATTGCAAAACACTGGCTCCGCTTTGCAGGCCAATCCCTAAGGTCGCACTGTCAAAAGAGCGGCTGGCGCACGCAGCCAGCACCCCTTCCCAGCGATGCTGGAAGCGAGGTTCTATCGCCAAGGCTTTCACCGTTTGCATGCCGGTAATGGTTTCCACAAGAAAAGCGTTGTTCTCCGAATTAGCAGCCCATACCTTTTCCAGGCGTTCTTGAAAAACCGGAGTAGCTGCCAGATTCAGGATCAGGTATAAAGGAACTACCGCCAGCGCGACCACCGTCAGGCTGGGACTGAACCAATACATGACTGCAACAAACACGATGGAAAACACGACATCCAGCAGGACCGTAATGGACGTCCCTGTCAGAAATTCCCTAATGGACGCCAGGGCTCCGATCCGCATCATCGTATCGCCGACACGGCGATGCTCAAAATACGGCAGAGGCAAAGAGACGAGCTGGCGGAATAATTTCGACCCTAAAATGACATCCAGCTTATTCGTGGTATGCGTCAAAAAGTAGGAACGCAAAATGCCCATACCACATTGAAAGACACCAAATATCACCAGAGCAATTCCCAATACATCCAACGTAGAAACGCCCTGATTTCCCAGTACCTTGTCAATAATAACCTGCGTGAAAAGAGGCACTACAATACCGAAGAGCTGCAAAAATACTGACGCCACAACCACATCACGCCAATATTTCTTGAATTTCAAGATCACTTCATAAAACCAGGGCAGATTGTATTTCCGTATCATGCGGCGCCAGTCAAAAGGCGTGGTCAAAAGCAGAAGTTCGCCAGTCCATTCTTTGGCAAATTCTTCCTTGCTCTGAGACTGCGGCTTTTCCTCAGACGGATCGAGAACGAACACATTGGTTTCATCATTCCAGCCAACAACAACAAAACTGCCATTGCGCATCACAGCAATAGCAGGAATAGGCACTGCTTGCAAACCCGCCACATCGGTATGACATATCCGAGTTTGAAATTTATTTTTTTTTGCCCAGCCGGCAATGACATTCAAGGAAACTTCCCCGCCAGGACTTTCTAGTTCCTCTTGCAACACTTTCACCTGCAGATGCTGCATAACCACAAAAAAACAGGCCTTAGCTGAAGCCAGCCGCTCTTCCTGTATTTCCGTCCTATCATATGTACTCAATTGCACTGCTCCTCAAATTTAGACTTCTCCCTATTTCTTACACATGAATTTATTATCCCAGAAAAGCAGTATAAGGTCAAGTTTTAGCACAGCAAATGAAAAAGGGACGCGCTTTCGCGCGTCCCCTTTTTTTTAATGGCTTATTTTGCTACCAGTTTGTCGGTTGCGCTGTCGTACTTGTAGTTCGCACCACCAATGTTAAAGGTGTTCAAACCAGTCGACGTCCAGCCTTGGACCGTCAAGCTGCCGCTTTCAAAGGTCAGCTTCAATTCAGAGCCAGCCAAAGATGCCGTAACATTGGCCACATCAAGCCCCTTATTGTAAACCATGACCGAATCAAGACCTGTGCCGTCGGTAATAATGTCATCGCCTTCACCGACGCCATACCAGAAGGTATCATTGCCGATACCGCCCGCCATCGTGTCAGCGATAGCAGCGGTACCACCCCAGATCGCGTCATTGCCGGCTCCGCCTACAAGACTGTCCGCAACGGCGCTACCGCGCAGTTGGTCGTCATAGTTCGAACCAGTTGCCTTGTAGACCTTGCTGAACCGCTCGGTATTTCCCAGTTCAATAACCACACCAGCCGTTGCCGCAGCAGCGCTGACAGTAGCTACATTAGCGGTATTAGCATCGCCATCAACTACACCAACAAATTTGATTCCGTTTTCATATTTGAAGTCGCTGGCCACGGTAGTGCTTGCCGCCAGACGGAAACTCACACCATCCTGGGTTTTGAAGGTGATATTGTTGACATCAGCAGTGCCATACCCGCTTACGGTAATGGATTCAGCACCCAGGCTGACTGTGCCGGTCGTAGCAAAGCCAAGATCGCTGAAGTTTGCATTGTACAGCTTGACGATGTCACCTTTACCGGCGTTCTGTACAATGTCATTGCCGTCGCCAATACCGAACCAGTAGGTATCAACAGCGTTATCACTCAGACCGCCATCAAGAACATCATTGCCGCCAAGACCGCCCCAGAGATTATCAGCGCCTTTACCGCCTTCCAGAATATCACCCAAGCTGCTGCCACGGAGGTAGTCAGCATAGTTAGAACCTTCCGCACGATATACGCTGGCGAACTTGGCAGAATTGCCCAGTTCCAGCGTAACTCCGGCGGCAGCCGTAGCTGCAGTAATACCTGTTTCGTTACCAACCGCAGATGCTGCACCAGCAAACATGCCAACATAGCTTAAGCCATCAACATAAGTCAGAGTAGCATCCTTGCCGCCAACTCGGAAGTTTACGCCGTCCTTCGTTTTAAAGGTTGCTTGGTCATAAGTCAGCGATTGAACAGTCAAGGATGCAGCGTCATAAGTCATGTGCAGAGAAGCTGCCCCATCCGATACGAACTGGCCTTTAACATCGGTAAAGTTAAAGTTATAAAGATTGATGACATCGCCTGTCGTCGCCGTGGCGATAGTGTCAGAGCCATCTGCAGTACCAAACCAGTACGTATCGTTTCCTTCACCGCCAGACATCGAATCAGCACCCTCGGCACCGCCCCAGATTTGGTCGTTGCCTTTACCGCCAGCCAAGGTATCACCTAATGTGCTGCCGCGCAGATAGTCGTCAAAGCTTGAACCAACCACCTGTTGAACGCCATCAAATTTGGCGGCGTTTGCCAGCTCTAATGTAACTGCAGCTGCTGCCGAAGCGGCGTTCACTACTCCGCCAGTTCCACTGCTAATATTAACGAACTTGATTCCATCTGCATAAACCAAGCTTGCACCTTGTCCAACAACGCGGAAGCTTACGCCATCCTTGGTTTTAAAGGTTGCAGCATTTGCATCAAGACCATTGACCGTCAAAGAAGTGTTAGCATCATATTGAAGTACTACCAAACTTGCTTGTGCATTCGATGCAAACTTACCTTGAATATCAGCATAATTGAAGTCGTACAGATTGATGATATCGCCAGTCGCTGCGCCAGTGACAATATCCTTACCATCGGCAGTACCAAACCAGTACGTATCAGCGCCAGCACCGCCTTCCAGTAAGTCAGCGCCTTTACCGCCCCAAAGATTGTCCGCCCCAGCGAGACCGGACAAGGTATCGCCCAAGGTCGTACCACGCAGATAGTCATCGTAAGCAGAACCAGTAGCACGCTGTACATTTTCGAATTTCGCCGTATTAGCCAGTTCGATCGTTACAGCGGCAGCGGCAGCTGAAGCATTAACGCCAACTGCATCTGCTGCTGCAAACGCGGTAGCAGCAACAAATTTGATACCATCTGCATAAGTAAAGGTAGCACCAGAAGCAACGGCAACGCGGAAACTAACGCCGTCTTTCGTTTTAAAGGTAGCCAGATCTTGATTATAACCGGATACAGTCAATACATTGGTTGTATCAAGGTCCATCACCAAGCTAGTGGTACCCGTCGAAAATTTACCCTTTACGTCAGCATAGTTCAGATCATAGAGATTAATTACATCACCGGTAGTAATAGTAGCGATCGTATCTTTTCCATCAGCAGCTCCAAATTTGAAAGTATCAGCACCATCGCCGCCAACCAAAGAGTCAGCACCGGCACCGCCATATAAAGTATCGGCACCCGCAAGGCCTTGCAACGTGTCATCACCCGCGCCGCCTAACAGCGAGTCATTGCCCGCATTGCCGACTGCATTGTCATCTAATGCACCGCCGTTAAATTTCCAAGCCGTCGTAACATCATGGGTAATTGAAGCTACACCAGTAACCCCAGATGCTACAGCTAAGCTTACCCCAGATGCATACGTTATACTTGCTACTACTGCATCTGTTGTCTGTAGATACCCTGCTCCCGAGTCATAATAAGTGCCAGATGTGGTAAAATTAAAATTCATACTAGCCATTAAATAATCCTCCTTCAAAATCAGAAAATCCGAAACTATATGTAGTATACTACATATGGTTCAAAAAACAAAGGTTTTAGCAAATTTTTCCGACAGCCGTATGCCGCTGCCTTCTCCAAACTCCTTTCTGATAAAATTTTTCTCATTGACCTAAGCACACGTACGCTGCCGCATCCCTCCCCTTTGCTGCTTTCACTGAAACTCCTGCTTTTCTTGCAAACCTTTGCAAGAAAAGCATAAATACATTAATCTAATTTCGGTGTCATTTCCCAGATTCCTTCCATGAAACGAAAAAATTCTTCATTTATCTGTGTTTTTATGGCTTTCTGCAAACTTTCGTTTTTGAATATCAGCCAGCAGCTGTTGCGCCAGCTGCGCATCCATATGCAGCGTATCGCGATAATGGCCCAGCTCCTTCAGATATGCCGGCGCTTGCTGCGGGTCGTGAAGAACCACATTTTTTTTCGTCTTTGTCCGAATTTTGATTTCTTTTTTCAACTTCTCCAGCCCCTCCATACTCTGTGCCTCTTGCTGCGTATACAGGGTATAGAAAGGCCAGGGATAGGGATTCCAGACCAAATCAAACTGCACCTGCGGATATTGTGCCAACAGTGGCAGCACATTATGCTCTGCCGTCGCGATCAATGATACATACCGATAGCTTTGAGGCGAATAGAGCAACTGCAGTTGCTGATTGTCGGCAAATTTATTTTTCTGCAACTCTTGTTCCAACTGCGCATAGTGCCTTCTAACCGCCGATTCGCTGTATTCTACCCCTGCTTTCCAGTTATAGTACATATCCATCATGTCCTGACTGGAAGGATATTGCCCTTTGATGCGCAATATCTGCCCCGCAACGCGCAAGCTGTCTTTAAAGGTGCTTTCGTTTAGCAAGTATTCGTATTTTGGCCAAAGCGTCTGGTCGTACAAATAAGCCGGAAAGGTTCCCCATATCCCGCCCGGCAAGCGTTCTACCGGCGGAGCAAAAGCCATAAGATCCAGAACCCAGACAACTCGTTTTACTTTCCCTGTTTCTAAGGCCATTTCCAAGGCGCGGCGCTGCTCGTAGAGACTGCCGCCCCGCATGGAAAGCTTCAGTACCTTGCCGCCCAAGGCCGCTTCGATTTGCGGCGTATAAAACGGTTCGATCGATGAAGCGCCAATAAATACTGTATCGTATACTTGATTTCGTATCAGCCCGGGAATTTGATACCGCTGCTCGTACGACCACAGGGGAGTATATGAAGCCCTGCGATAGTACTGCAACGGATCGATGATAAAGTTAAACAAGCCTGCCAAAAAGACGCTACTCACCAGCAGACCCAGCAACCATACAATCTGCTTACGCGCCATACGCCGCCGCCAAAGGCGTTCCGCACTTTGGGGCTGTCGCACACATTGGCAGCCACAAAGCAAAAGCAACGCTGCAGCAACATGCGCACTCAGCAAATCGCATACATACAGGAGGCCTCTTGCCCAACCGTCCGTTGGCAGGGCCGAGGGGGGATGGAATACAAGTTCTTGCACAATTCCGTTTTCTCCGCCCTCACAACATTGCACTTTGCCATTGAAGGCAACTTGCAGCTGACTTGCCGGCGCCAGATGCAATGACAGACGGACTTCTTTTTTGGCTCCGCCCTGCCAGGAAAGTTCTCCCTCGGCCCCCTGCATCATCTTCCAGTTTCGTCCTTCTAAATCCCAGGCACGATAATTTCCTTGCCACACAGTCCCCGGGAGTTCCTTGCCGTCAATTTTCAAAGAATTGATTTCTCCCGTTCCCTGACCCTGGGAGTACAAATGCAGCTGCACGGTTTGCAAGGGCAGCCAGTGGTTCAGGCTCAAAAAAATCACCGCAAGCAGGAGAACATATATACCTTTTCCAGACTTTGAGCAGGTCTTCCAGAAAAAGCCGGAACCGCAGCGCACAAACAGGCAGGCAGTTCCTGCTGCCACCCCTGCGATCACACCAAAGGGAACCGCATTATACCGCCAATCTTCCGGCAAAAAATGAAAATACAAGCTCGTCGTCACAGCAGCAAATACGAGCGTCCAAACACCCCGCCGCGACCACCACTCCATAGCTTCACACCTTTTCTTTGTTTGACATATCTCAAGCTGTCAAAAATTGAAATATAAAAACTCGCTGATTTTGTTCAGCTGCAAAATCGAAACGGCAAAAAGAAGCGCCAATACCAGCGCCCCCGGCTGGTTTAGCGGCCAAGAGCCGGCCAACTCTTGTGAATTTTTCCCATAAAGAGCGAAAAAAAGACCGCTTGCCGCCGCCAGCCAGCATTCTCCCTGCCCGAAGGCGCTTCCGCCCGCAAGGCCCAGCCCTGACGACATTGTAAAGGCGCCAATAAACTTATGAAAAACCGCAAGGCTTTTTATGCGCGTAACGGCCAAGGTAAGCACCACAAAGAGAAACGTCGTTCCCCAGGCAAGACGTCGAGGATAGCTGAATTTTTTCTTTTTCCACCAGTGATTCAAAATCAACGCGCCTGCATGAAAAAAATAAAAAATCAAAAAGCCCCAACCGGCTTCATGCCAGAGTCCTGCAATAAGCATGGAGATCAAAATGGCGCGCGCCATATAATAAAAGCTAAAATTCGGAGCCCGCAAGACAAGGGGCGTATAAATATAGGTCGTAATAAACTGTGTTAAAGATATATGCCAGCGCTGCCAAAACTCAATGACATTTCGGGCCTTAAAGGGCGAATTAAAATTAATGGGAAGGCGCAAATTGAACAGCAGCGCCGCCCCTAAGGCCATATCGGTATAACCGGAAAAATCAAAATAGAGCTGCAAAGCATAAAACAGCACTGCCAGACAGGCGTCTGTAAAAGTCAAGACAGGCATTAGGTCAAAGCCCTGCCGAACCCAGCCGGCAAAGAAATCGGCCAAAAGCACTTTTTTGCTTAAACCGATGGTGAACAATACAATTCCTTCATAAACATGCAGCGGCACCAGGACTTGATTCCTCAGGCTGGAAAATTGCGGCATCATCTGTTTATGGTGCAGAATAGGCCCCATCAACAGATGCGGGAAAAACGTAACAAAAAGAATATAGTTCAAAAAATCGGTTTCCTCTACAAGACCCTCGTATACATCGACAAGATAAGCCACCTGGGTAATGGTGAAAAAGCTGATCCCCAGCGGCAGCACGACGTGCAGCAGCGGCCAATCCCCTTGCAGCAAGGTGTTGAGGGTCTGCAGAAAAAAGTCAGCATATTTATAGTAAGCAAGCAAGGCTACGTTTAAAGAAAGGCTCGCAATGAAGAGGCTGCGCCGTAAGCTGCCGTTTTTGGCGTTTTTGGTTTTTTGCAGCATCGTTCCAACCGCAAAATTGAAGAAAATACTTCCCAGCATGATCGCCAAAAAATTAATATTCCACATCCCATAAAAGAAAAGAGAAGCAGCTGCAAGCCAAACCTTAGCAGCTGCCAACATTCGATAACGGTTCAAGGCAAAATATACGCATACAGTAAGGGGCAGGAAAAAAAAGATATAGCCAAACGAATTAAACAGCACTCTGAGTCCCTCCGCACCAATACTACAATGCTTCTTCCAACAATTCGATCATTCCTATGTTCCCCATCAAAAACGCAACCCTTCGCCCGGCAAAGAGCACCGCTGGTTTTGGCTCCGAAATCAAGAGCGCCCCCTGCAGCTGCAATTCCCTGGTTGCTTCCTCAAGGGCAGGCACTTCCCAGCAGGTATGGTACAGATGTACCCCTTTGCGAACAAAGCCTTCCACCATTTTACCGGAAATCAGCTCCAGTTCCACCCCTCCGGCAACGGTCACCATGCACAAAGTCGCCTGTTGCTCCGCATCAAAGACAGTCATAGATTTTGCTAAAATCGCTTGATTAGCCGCAAGAAACTCTACCGTTTCTTCGATATTTTTGCATGCCAAGCCTAAGTGATGAAATTTCATTGCATTTTCTTTTCAATTAAGCGAAGCATATCGCCAACATTTTGCAGGCTCTGCAGTTCCCCCAGGGCAAATTTCACTTTAAATTCCTGCTCAATGGCTACAACGACCCGAATATGGGCGATGGAATCCCACTCTTCTACATCCTGTGCGGTCAAATTCGGCGTAACTACTAGCTGCGGCAAATCAAAAACATCCCGCAAAATGGCTTCTACACGTTCCAATATAGTCATTTTAACTCCTCCAATACTGCAGCATAAGATACATCCAGCTTTTTTTCCTCCATATATGCAAGAGGCTTGTCCACCGAAGGCGCCACAAGTTCCCGGACAATGGAAAATCCGGCTTCATACATCAGTTCCCGAATTTCTTGAATGCGCTGGAAATGATACACATGATCCGGAGATGGACTGTTGGCGCAAGTCGTGATGAACACTCTTCCACCCTTATTCAGCCGCTTTTTAAGCGCCCTAAGCAATACGTCCGGCGCTTCAACATGTTCAAGGACCTCGCCCATAGTAATAAAGTCATATTTCTTGCTACTCTCCCAGTGAATAACGTCATTTTGGCAAAATGACACGTTTTGCACTTTTTCGGCAGGAACGATGGTTTCCAATACCTGCTGGGTCAGCTGCAATGCCGTTGGACTGATATCAAGGATGTCAAAAGAGGCCCAGCCACTGGTCTTTTCCAAAAGCGCCTGTGTATACAAACCATGGCCGCTGCCAATTTCCAGAATATGTTCTTTGCACGCTATACGTCCGCTGATTTCGCGATAAAACTTCAATAATTGATAATGATGCCCCCAGGTAAAATGGGACAACGCCAGCCCCAGCAGCTGCTTCATCATCCACGCGGGATTCTGATATAATTCTCGGTCAATTTTTGCCGCACTGCCCTTACCGTACGTTCCAGACCGTAGAAATTCCAAGCGTGCATGAAGCATTTCCTCTATCATCTCGCAATAGATGCCGGCTAACCCCTGCGCATCCAACGAAAAGAACTGAAAAACAGGTTTGTATGCGTCTAAAAATCGTTCCAGTTCCAAAGGCATATCCGGATTTAAACTCCAGGCTTTTTTAATGCTCTGCCGCTGTGACGGTATGCGTTGAAATACGGTTTCAAGAAATAATTCTTTCATCACTGCACCTCAATATACGCATTTAAAGGCGTGTATGCGGCCACATCGAGCAACCATTGCGTTTCTTCTGCTTCCGCATTCTCAGACTGCTCCATGAGCGTAAATCCCAGCGTTTCATACAAGCCGCCCACCAAACCGTTTTTGGCAGTTTGACGATAGCGCCCTTTCAAATACACTATCCCCCTCTTTTTGCACTCACAGACCAACTGGTCCAGCATGGCTTTTTCCAGCTCTCGTTTTAGCACACGGCAGCTCATTACCCATAGTTCCACCATGCAGCATTGTTCTTCGATCTTTCCAACAAGAGCCGTTACTATGCCATTATCGCCAAAACGGTCTTTCAATCTTCCATAAAGGCAAATATATTGCTCAGATCGTGCTCGTTCTTTTACTTCACTATAGGTATGCCTCTGTGTTGTTAGATTAAATTGATTGGTCTTATTAATCAATTGGGTAATGCGTTCCAAATAAAAGTCGGAAAAAGGAGCAATTTCAGCTTGCATCTGCAAAGAACGCAAATAATCTTCATAGGTACATGTATTTTTCAGTTGTTCCCGCATCTGATTTTGCTGGTAATAATCGCCACGAACGAGATCTTCATGTGAAAGACGCCCTAACTCCAGGCAGCCGCAACGATCCAGATGCCGTATATATTGCGTAACGTCCTGGCCGATCTCCGGCACAGCTACTTCCGGCAAGGCATCGCGCACCCATGCTCTCTCTGCCGGGTTATCATCAAAAAACAAAAAGCTCTCAAGCCCCAGTGAAAGCTCCTGCGCCATGTTCTGCAAATTATCGGGCTTATGGTTCCAGTTCGCGTAAAAGGACGAGAAATCGGTCTTTTTCAAAATACTATCCGGATGCATAAAGCCAGCTTCCGCCGCCGCTTGCTCGTTTTTAGAAGCAACTGCAAGCAATATGCCGCGTTCCTTCAATGCCAGCAGATATTTCTGCACATCACGATACGCTTCGCCGATGGCAGTGTCCTGGCCCAGCACAATATTTTCGACACCCTCGTCGCCAATGACGCCGCCCCACAAGGTGTTGTCCAAATCAGCAGCAATCACTTTTGCTGTTTTTCCATACAATGCGGCAATGGTATTAGCCAGTTCAAAGGCAAGTTCTACAAACGCATCCATGCTCATCGCATATTTATAGGCATACCAGTTTTTTTCATCATGCCACCGTTCCAGTCCAAACCGCGAAGCAAGGTATTCCAGGTCCTGAATACACAGCCATTTTTCTTTTTGCGTCAAAGCCGCCATTTTCTGATTTAACTCCCGGATAAAATGCACCCGGCCATGAACATTACTGCCATCCTGATTCCCTAACAACCGAACAATAGGTAGCTCAAAATTATTTTGAATGACCGTCGCGCCGCTTTTGCGGTGCAATTCCCTGCCTATACTTTCCCATTTACTATATTCTTTCTCCAGCTTGGCCGCAATGCTCGATTCCTCATCCCCCAAAGCAGGCCATTCTTCGATGTTCCGGCTGGTAGTATGTACATAAATTACATTTGGCTTAAAATCAACCAATTCCTGATTATCAAACATCGCATCCTGGTAGTATTGATTGTAATTACCTTGCAAAATATCCGCATCCAAGCCACGTTCCAATAAGAAAATCTGCAACAATTCTGGCAATAATGCAACGGTGGAGCCGCTAAGTATGGCAAGATTAATACGCGGACATTTTGTTTGCCCTTCTCGAAGCTCTCTAATGCGTTTTTTATAATTACGGAGAATAAACGTTGGGTCCAATGGGTATGTCCACGGATTCAAAATACCCCTCCTATACTGCCACCTTATCACAACAAACCTAATTAAAATGTTCCCATTTTAGCGCCGTACCTTTACTAACCGTCTGCATAAACCTTTTTCCTATTACAAAATTAAAGTATTTAGGTTCCAGGCCTAACCCAGGTCGAATAGCCCTGATATTCTTTTCTGAAACAAGATCTCCTGCTTGTACGTTTTCTACAATATACAACGAACGTCGAAACTGGAGCGACTTCTCTTCCGCTTTAGTGCGTTGATAGGAGACAATGCCTAATGCTTGAAAGGCCCGCTGACACTCATCAACCAATTGCTTCATCTCGTTAGGCTCTAAGGAAAAAGCAGCATCAACACCACCTTCAGCCCGAGACAACGTAAAATGCTTTTCAATCACCATTGCCCCTAAAACCACCGAAGCCACCGCCGCCCCTAAACCCAACGTATGATCAGACAAGCCTACCTCGCACTGGAATAATTCTCTTAGGTGAGGAATCGTACGCAAATTAGAATCTTGGGGCGAAGCCGGATAACTGGTGGTACATTTCAATAGCGTCAGCTGCGAACAGCCAAACTTACGAACCGTATCCACCTCTTCTGATAATTCCGCTATATTGCTCATGCCGGTAGACATGATAATCGGTTTTCCTGTTCGTGCTACTTTTTCCAAAAGAGGCAAATCAACATTTTCAAACGATGCAATCTTATACATCGGTACATCTAGTTTTTCTAAAAATTCAACAGAAGTTGCATCAAAGGGTGTGCTGAATCCTATAATGCCTTTTTCCCGACACCGCTTGAAAATCGGCTCATGCCATTCCCAAGGAGTATACGCTTCTTGGTACAAATCATACAAGGAGCGGCCATACCACAAGCTTTGCGGATCATTGATCCGAAATTCACGCTCGTTCAAGTTCAGTGTCATCGTATCCGCCGTATACGTTTGAATCTTCAGGGCATCACGCCTGTTTCTGCTGCCGCATCTACAATCGCCAACGCACGTTCAAGGGATTGATTATGATTGCCAGACATTTCTGCTATAATGAATAATTTTTTAGATTCCTTATAATCCCCCATAATCAACCTCCTCATTTACTCATCATCATGAAACTATCTCGTTATACAGTTTCATAAACAAGTAATTCTTATCGACTTTCCCATGTTGATGATTTTCCATATACTGAATTTGCAATAAATCATCTTGAGGAATATGCGCCAACGCAGCGCAATCACCAGCATTGTAACGAGGCACAATAACAGTTGTCTTACTTTTATTTTTTCCCAAAAGATCTATAATGCTCAAGGGTGCAGGTATGCCGAGTTCTTTGGCTGCTGCAAAACGCCACCGGCAAATATTGGTATATTGTGAAAAAGGAAGTTGCTTTTCCCATTCTAAATCAAAAAATCTCCCTTGTGGAGAAATACTGATAATTCGGTCAGCTCCAATCAGATTTCCCAAGACCAACGCAGCGGTTCCCCCCGCGGAGGTCCCACAAGTAATAACTCTAGATGGAGCACACTGAGAAATATAACTATGCAAGTGAGCACACCATGCATCCAGCCCAGCTAACTTATGAAATCCTTCGCGAGGTTCTATGCTCCCTAATGGACCCGCTAAATACCATAATTGAAGAGAGTCTCGAACATGCAACCTGGAAACGGCACAAGTCTCGCTCAACCGTTCACCAAGTTTATTAGCTGAAAACATAGGTCGCAACCATGGTAAGCTAAGAGAATATTCCGGCATTATAGACGCAAATCCTTGAAAAAAAATCACAAGTGGTTTCCCTTTTTCAATTGTTCTCAATTCAAATTCACTATTTATATATTGAAAATCACTTATTTTAGAGCGAACCTCACGCAATAAACCTCCGAGGGTAGATGAGTAATTTGCTTTTTCCAAGAGGTTTATGCCAAGCAAATCCTTAGATTCTTCCACATACCATCGCAAGGCCGGCGGCAACGCTCCAATTGGCACTTGCAATTCTTCCTTCCTTATTGGTAAATTTGAACTTGCTTGCAATTCAAGTCTCGCAATATACTCCCGAATCTCCGTCTCAGTTGCATTATTCCCTTTATGCAAGCCTCATCCTCCTTCACAAAAAGATTATTGCAAAATTAAATACAACCAGCGATACTCAGTCCATTTCTTTTAATTCGTTTAAAAGGATTGGCTTCATTTTTCCCAATGCTTAAACAAATAGCCGAAGCAACGCACATCTAAGTATCTTGCCTTTTCCGCAAAACCAATGTTTATGCTCTTCAAAAGAAATCTCATGGTCCTTATATATAGCCGAACGTATACTTGGCTTGTTCCTCCAAGTAAGCACCAACGAAGAATACAACTTTCATAACTACACTCATCTAATTTTGAAAAGCGGCTCCAATGCATCACACTCCAACATTTGCTCCAACGTATTATCTTTTACAGCCATATGCAACAACGGAAGAACTTCGTCATATGCTTGAAGAATGCTTTTTACATCTTGTTTTTGATGTGCATAGTTCATATTATGCGTCCCAAAGGTCAGGATGCCTCTTTTAAACATTTCCTGCAAAAATAAAGTTTTAATCTGCCATAAAGAGTATCTTTCCGTATCCTTGATAATAAAAAAGCTCCAACTTGGATGACCAGCTACACTGCAGAAAGTTTCCACTCCATGGGCTGCAATTCGGCTTCGCAAGCCTTCTTGCAATTCCACGCCGCGCTGCCGAATCGTTTCTACGACAGGTTCACGTTGCAGCTTTTTCATCGTAGCCAAGGATGCCGCCAAAGACAATGCCTCGCCACCAAAGGTGAACGAAAAGAATATTTCTTCCATTAATTTCATAATATCGGCTCTGCCAGCTACTGCCGCAACAGGGTACCCATTTGCTAACCCTTTACCAAAAGTCGCTAAATCTGGTTGCAAATCGAAAAGTTCCTGTGCGCCTCCATTTGCATAACGAAAGCCTGTAATGGTTTCATCTAAAACAAATAATGCTCCGTGTTGCTTGGCCAACGCCTGTACTTCCTGAAGAAAGCCATTCTCTGGTTCACTTACGTTCATGGCTTCCATGATTACTACAGCAAATTCTCCCGGGTATTGTTTCAAAATCTGTTGCAACGTTTCAATTTGATTATAAACAAAGGTATGTGTCAGTTCCTGTGTCGCCTTAGGGACGCCTTTGTTCCTAGCGGTGGACCCTATATACCAATCCTGCCAGCCATGATACCCGCAAACCGCTACACGATCCCTCCCAGTATACGCTCTAGCCAAGCGAATTGCCCCGGAAGTAGCATCAGAGCCGTTCTTGCCAAAGCGAACCATTTCAGCAGAAGGAACCATCTTGATAATTTCTTCTGACACCTCTACTTCAAGTGCATGGGGCAATGAAAAAATCACGCCATCCTCTAGCTGTTCCCAGACAGCGTTCATTACATCCGGATCATTATAGCCAAGCGTTACCGAGCACAAACTGCTGATGCAATCAATATATTCGTTTCCATCGATATCCCAAATTCTGCATCCCTTTGCCTTTTTAGCATAATACGGAGATACTCCATGTGGATACTGCGTCCGGCTTTTACTAAAAGTCTGCGTTCCTAATGGAATACTTTTTAACGCCCGCGCCAACATATCTTCCGATGCTTGATAACGAATTGACATAATGAACCCCTTCTTTTCTTTGATTTCTATTCATTTTGTAAAGACTTTATTAATCCTGCATTCCGCAAAAAGCCTTGATTAATTTTCACTAATTCCGGCGTTTCTTCCAGTAGCTGCAATACTCTTTTCCAAGAAAAATCATTCCCATAACGTGGATATAACGCAGTATAAACTGCTTCTACAAAAGCAAAATCCACCGCCTCGTCCACCGTCCATCGCAAGCTAGAATAATCTACTTTTCCTTTAAAACTCCCCAAACGGAACTGCTCTGGATGATTATAAATGTAATAGCTTACATGCTCTCGTTCTGTCTGACTCGAAGCTTTTTCCCAGGCCTTTCGTAACGCATCAATTTTCATAACTTCTACATCAAGGCCATCTGGAAATGTTGGTGCAAGCGTATTGCTTGTATAGTCAAAATCTCCAGACAGATGCATAGCCACCACATCATCTAACACTTGCGAATCAAGCAAAGGGCAATCCCCCGTCACTCTAACAACATGCTTTACCTCAGAAAATAATTTTGCCGCTTGATAATACCGGTCCAAAACATCATTTAGATTACCACGAAACACAGAAACCTCTATTTTTCTTCCGATTTCATCCACTTTATCATCGGAAGCATCCGTACTGGTCGCAATTAAAATTCGATCAATGCTTTTCGCGCGTGTCAGCCTTTCAATTTGATGCACAAGCATAGGCTTACCGCATAATTCTTTTAACACTTTTCCAGGCAGTCGGCTTGATGACATACGCGCTTGCAAAATGGCAAGGATCATTTTATCGTACCACCTTTTTCTTTCCATAAGCTTGGGAAAATAATGCTCTTGTCCAAGTCTGGAAATGCGTCACACAAGGCTGCTCGACAGCAAGAAAAGTCTTTTTCTTCCTGAAAGATGCTTAGGTTTTCTTTTAATTGCGCCATCGTATGAACACCGAACACCAGATAATCCGCCTTGCTTTCCAATACAAAATGCATAGCAGCTTCTGCACAAGTAAAACCATATCGCGCCAATATTTCATTTATAATTACCAATTTCTCGCGCGTCTGCTCCACTTTAGAAGGCAAGGTATCGACATCCAGGAAAAATAATCCCTGCAAAAAAGCACTGCGCAAAAATACTGTTATCTTTTTTTCTTTGGCTTTCTTCAGAAAGCCAAAGCGCTCCATGCGTTGATCCAAAATGCTAAAGGGAGCTTGAATATAATCAATTCCTTCTGTTTCCAGTGCATGGAAAGCATGATCCACCTCATATACGGACACACCGACATGTTTTGTAAGTTGTTTTCGTTTGCACTCCAATAATGCTTCTACTACTCTGGGTCTCGTAATATATTCAGGTGTGTGAAACAAGTATCCGTCCAACACATCTAATTTCATTCTATGTAAGGACATTGAAAGTTCCCGTTCAATTACATCGGCAATGTTTTTTTCATCTTCCTCAATAATATTAGGACAGAGTTTAGAAATCACTTTTACATTTTTTTTCGCAATCCCATACGCGCCCAACAGTTCTTCTGCCTCACCGTAAGCAAAGGCAGTGTCAATACAATCAACACCTTGCGCAATTGCTTCATCCAACATAGAAAAGCAGTCGGCTCTCAATGGTTGACCTTGCCGGTTCCCCACTCCATACGGCATACCGAACTGTACTGTTCCCAGACACAGTTTCATACCCGTAATGCCTCCTTAACCGCCTCAATGACAAAGTTTTGTTCTTCAATAGACAAACCGTAATACATAGGTAAACTTATCGCTCCTGCATAATACGCCTCAGCCTGCGGAAAATCCCCTTCTTTATAACCTAAGTCACGATAATAGGGTTGTGTATGCACAGGAATGTAATGAACATTTACCCCAATTCCTTTTTCACGCAATCGCAGAAATACTTCTTGGCGTTTATCTTTTGGCACCTGGATTACATACAAATGCCACGCAGAAAGCCCATCCTTTTCTTGCGCAGGTGTTATAATGTCTAGATCATTAGAGAATGCTTGGTTGTATCGTTCTGCAACCGCTCGACGTTTGGCAATAAACGCATCAATTCGCTTCATCTGGCTCACGCCTAAAGCAGCCTGTAAATCAGTCATACGATAGTTATACCCAAGCTCAATTTGCTGGTAATACCAAGGCCCAGGCGATAATTCTGTCATCAATTCCGCATCCCGTGAAATACCATGGCTCCGCAAGCGAATAAGCTTTTGATATAATTCTTCACGGTTGGTTAAAATCATACCGCCTTCACCGGTAGTAACGATTTTTACCGGATGAAAACTAAATACAGTCATATCGGAATAACGGCAATTACCTATTTTCCCGCCCTGATATTCTCCGCCAATAGCATGCGATGCGTCTTCAATAAGCGTTTTCACACCATACTTTTGGCACAGGTTATAAATTGGCTCCATATTGCAAGATTGCCCTGAAAAATGCACCGGAATGATACACTCCGGAATATTCCCCTGCTTTAGCTTTTCTTCCAACTTCAAGACGGAAAGGTTATATGTAGTACTATCTATATCTACAAAATCAACACTAGCCCCACAGTAACGACCACAATTAGCAGATGCCACAAACGTATTCGGAGTCGTCCATAATTGTTTTCCCTCTTGCAATCCGGCTGCCATGCAAGCTATATGAAGCGCAGCAGTAGCATTGCTCACTGCTACCGCATACTTGGCTCCGCAATACTCCGCTACCGAACGTTCAAAGGCTTCTATGTCAGGCCCTTGCGTTAGCCAATCTGATTCCAACACCTTCACTACGGCCTGAATGTCTTCTTTTACAATGTCTTGATGTCCATAAGGTATAAACCTCTTGGCCACGTCAGATCATCTCCTTTAACTCATTTACCGTCAGAAAATGCGGATTGGTTCCTGAATTGTATTCATACCCTTGTGCTACAGGTTTTCCTTGCTCTCCCAAACAGTTATGAGAGTAATCTACGGGAGTTTGAAACATAATCGTTGGTTGTATAACAAAATGATCATCAAAAGCCAGTGTTAAATGCGAATCATCCGCCGGACACATAGTCTCATGCAGCTTCTCACCAGGACGAATTCCAACAATCTTGTGCGGCAAATCCACAGCCAGTGCTTTAGCTAAATCCGTAATACGACTAGATGGAATCTTGGGAACGAAAAGTTCCCCTCCTTGCATACGTTGAAATGCTTTCAGTACAAACTCCACGCCTTGGGGCAAAGTGATCCAAAAGCGAGTCATTCGCTCGTCGGTAATCGGAAGTTCCTCTGCTCCCTGAGCAATTAGTTTTTTAAAGAAAGGAACTACCGAACCGCGCGAGCCCACTACATTGCCATAGCGAACAACTGAAAAGCGAGTCAAATGTTCACCGACAATATTATTAGCAGCTACAAATAATTTATCAGAAACCAGTTTAGTTGCTCCATACAAATTAACTGGATTCGCTGCTTTATCCGTAGACAAGGCAACGACTTTCTTCACTTCATTATTAATTGCTGCATCAATAACGTTTTTTGCACCGTCGACATTAGTTTTAATGCATTCCATGGGATTGTATTCCGCTGCCGGTACTTGTTTTAATGCCGCTGCATGTACTACATAGTCAACGCCGCGCATAGCTTGATTTAACCGGCTTGCGTCTCGCACATCCCCAATAAAATAGCGCATACATTCTTGATTATAAACCTGCTGCATTTCAAATTGTTTTAGTTCATCTCTCGAATATACAATAATTTTCTTTGGCTTATATTGCTCTAAAATCGTTTTGATAAACTGCTTCCCAAACGATCCAGTTCCACCTGTCACTAATATTGATTTTTGATTAAACACATTGATTCCTCCGCCTCACTAAACTCTATTTATTATAGTATCTTTAATCGTTTCTATGAAAAGTCACCTTCAATTATACCACGTTTCATCATTTTCAGTAACCAATGCCACCTTTTGCGCTTTTCCTACATTGGGGATAAAATCCTCTTTTTCCCCAAACGATACCCTATATACTTGCAACTATTTCTCAACATTGCTTCAAATATACGCAATAGGTTTCCTGACTTCCATAAAAATTCAACTTCGGACAACAAAAAGCGAGTTCCTTCTTTCTCGGTTTGCCCCAAGGTATCAAGCAGCCAGTTTTCCTGTGCATGAAATACGCCTATATCAAAATAGCGTTTTGCCTCTTCCCTTATTGAATAGTTATGGGAATGAAAAACCTTTGCTTCGGCACAATATGCAACATTCCACCCAGCCAGCAAAAATTTCGCTGCAACATACATATCCTCCCCCAAAATAACCTTTTGGGGGAATCCGCCGATTTGAACCAGTGCATCTCGACGATACACCGCAAAGGAATTAGAGGCAAATGCCGCCTTGATTCCTTTACTAGGAATATCAAGCTTGGAATAAATATAACCTTCAGGAGGGTAATTAAAACTTCTTGCATGCGCCGCAATAGGACTGGCATTTTCCCGAGGCAATTGCCTCCCGTAAGCCATAGCCACTCTTGGTTCCTGCTCCAGTAAGGCGATAATTTTCTGCAATGAAGTTGATTCTGCCAGGACAGCATCCTGCGTTAGAAAAACAGTAAACTCAACTTCTTTTCCTAAATAGTCAACTCCCCATTGCCTAGTTGCACCATGATTGAACTCTTCTTTGCTGATTTTTATCACTTCAAAGCCGTACTGCTGTGCTAAAGCTAGTGTATTGTCTGTAGAGCTTGAATCGATCACAAGTTTTCGCTTTGGCTGCAGCGACTGTTGAGAAATACTTTTCAGCACAAGTTCAAGCTGCTCACTTCCATTATAGGTTGGTATCAACAAGCCGATCGACGGATGTGTATTCATAACAATCGCCTTGCCTCCTTTTTCTACCGAATAATACCAATCCCACTGATTCGCTCTACTAAAAATTCCATACCAAATTGCATGACGTGAAAACTACCGTCCAATTGATGCCTCTTCCACAAAAAATCACTGGTTTCGTTGAATCCATCATACTGGGTATGCCACCCTTTTCCATTTTTTTCTTGCGGTGAAAAACGAGTTTGTCGATCTTGAATTATTTTTTTTCTTGCCTGACTCTGGCTTCGCAGCGAATAATGCCGATTTAAGAATTTTAGCGGATATATCTTTCTTCCTTCAAAATCCGCGCTATGCCCGCCGCTATGGGCAAGTTCAACAGAAACGCCCTTACTGTTTTTCCATGCTTTTATTTGACAAAAGTGTCCGCTCCGACGTCCAAATTCAAAAAAAGGCAATCGCTCTATCAGCTTGCCTTCTGGTTGCGGATCCGGTTGTACTGGACGAAAATCAATCACTGTAAAATCAATTGCATTATACCCCAGCTCATCAACAAATGCGATTGCCTCTTTTAAGCGCACATTACTCCAGGGAGACTCTCTAATTTCATCCGCATCATAATGCATAATCCAGTCATATGTTGTTGTCGCCGCCAATTGCACCGAGTGTTGAAGCAATCGCGTCCACTCATAATATTGGCACGGCGCGTTTTCAGGGAAACGTTTTAAAAAAATCCGATCAGGAAAATCAGCCTGCAAAGCTTGAGCTATGCTCCAAGACGAATCCGTTGACCAATTATCGACGATTTGCACGTCAAGACCTTGGTCCAAAACATGTCTTACAACTTCCTCAAGACAATCTTCTTCGTTATACACATTGATAATTGCTAAAGCCGAAATCGTGTGCCGCGTCACTGCATAGTTTGTTTTCCCCATCACTGCCAAAATTGTAGTTTTTTGCAAATGATGATCGGTATTAACGGTATATCCCAACATAGCTGGAGAAAATTCATACCGCTGCAGCAATGCGGAAAATTCATCAATCGACCATTCCCTTACATGGCAGGGATTGACAGGAGGACCATAATCTCCAACTCCCCGGCAGCAAACCCGATCAGGAGTAGACATCAGAAGCCAGCTGCATTGCTGGCTGATTGCTGCCAACCATTGTAAAAACGCGTCTGGATTCACAATATGTTCGACCACATCGGCAACTATTACAAGAGTATTTGCTAAATCAATATCTTCCAAGGACGGCAATGCCCTTTCCAGATCTGCTTCAATAAATTGGGCTTGCGGGACGCTTTCCTTGATCAATTGTCGATTAGCGCCAAAATCAACAGCAATCACTTGATATTTTTCAGCAAAAGCGGTCAATTTTTTTCCATTTCCACTCCCTATGTCAAGAATAGTATGAACACCACTTCTTTCCGCCAAAAAAGAAGCGAGCGCATATACATCAGGCTGATAGGTTATTCCCTGAGGTGTGTCCAGGTAGTACAACGGACTCATATTGGAAAGATAGCCTTGCTTTATTGAAAACGTATTGCTTATATCCATCTTATTCTCCTTCATTCCACCGATGCTGTTACTGTTTTCTTTGCCATTAAGGGCGTACTTTCAATTTCATATCCGCTGCTTTGCGCACATATATTAACCATTCGTTCCAAGGCATGGGCTAACGTTCCGTCGATCTGTCCAGCTTCTTCAGGGAAATCTTGAATTGTCAAATTCAGTGATAAAAGCAGCTTAAGAGCTTGGGGCCGAAACCAAAACATGCTTCCAGCAAAAAAAGAAAAATCACGAGTTATCTTTAACTGCATTTTTTCCTGCAAAACTATTATATTGCGCTCGTTCGATCCAATGGCGTCTATGAAATTCATCAGATTTCGCTGCGGTCCAACCACTCCTAAACGCGGATTGCTTCTAAACTCACCCAAAATGCTTCTTACATTGCGACGCGTACCAATCAGTTCTTCTAAAATTTCAGTTCGCCACTCTGCGCCGCTTCCCGGCCGCCATCCTTTGCCGCCTTCTAAATGTGTTGATTTCTTAGAATGAATTTTGCAAACTGCATCATAACCAAGGGGTTCAATTTCAGCCAATATCGTCAGAAAGGGCGCTATATCCCGACCGCGGTTAATAACTGTTCGCATCACTACTTCCGGATAGGTTCTACGAATTTCATTTACTATGCCGCAATGAAATTCATCCGGAACAGTAATATAAAGATCAAAGGGTTCCTCAATTTCTTGAAGATACTTTTCAATTTCCTGCCAAACTTCAAAATAAAACAAATGAATGATGATGGCGATGCGATTTTTTCTAGTTGCTTTTTTCCTAAAGAAATCAGCTTCTTTTCTTCTATACGTGAATGCATTCATTTTTTCCAAAGCACAAGCCGTCTGCTCCAAAAAAGCGTACCCGTATTTTCGGTCCGGCTCTAAGTGAGCGCCTTCTGCCCATTCATTCCAGGCATTGATGAAGACTAGTTTTTCGTCGCTCGAATGCACGTTTTCAGTATGCTCACAAATATGTTCAAGCCATTTTCCATACTCTTGCGGTGAGGAATAGGTGAAAACATTTCCTTTTCCATCTGGACGTCTAGCTGTATTATCCCATGAAGGCATCGTTGCATGAAAAACGGGAAATTCTTCTTCCACTTTCCCTACTTTATCTTTCGTTTGCTTAACAAATTCTCTATAGTCCCATACGCCGCCTTCAAACATTGTATTTAAATAGGCTTGCTCATGTTTTACAGAAACCCAATCCAAGCCGTGCGGCGGAAATTCAACAGCTGCGTCAAACCCATATTCTCTGGGATCAAATCCCTGCAATCGCTGCACTGCCGCAAGATAAATCTCGCCAATTCCAGCTTCCCTGCAATAGTCGCGCCATAGCTGCGCCGTTTTTTTTGCGTCTGGCAATTCGTATACCGTATATACAATAATAAGAGGCTTGTTTTGTACCCGGATATACCGTTCATCACTGATTATGGGCGAAATATCTTTAATAAACGCCAAATCATCTTCTTGGCGATACTGCTGGGCAATAAGAATTTCCTGATCTCTGCCATCCCATCTACGTGTCCAATTTTCATTAGCCCAACATATGCAAAACGGGAAATCATATTCCTTATTCTTCAATACAGTATTTAACGGCAAATCCATCAATTTTTTCCCGCTAAACCAATAGTAGTAATAGCAAAAGCCGTGCAATCCATATTGTCTGGCCAAATCAATTTGCTGCTTTTGCACTTCTGGAACTCTCAAATCATAGAATCCCAATTCTTCAGGAAGCTGTGGTTGATATTGTCCTAAAAAATGAGGCTGCGCCTTGGTTACGTTTGTCCACTCTGTAAAACCTTTACCCCACCATTCATCGTTTTCGGGAAACGGATGATACTGCGGCAAATAAAAAGCGATGAGCTTTAACTCATTGCCAACTAGCTGTACTTTATTTTTTCTTTTTTGAACATATTCCTCTGGACGTTCTTGAGAAAGGTTCAATTGTTGTTCGTAAGCCTTCAGATAATCAGCAAGTTCTGCTGCGGATACACTTTTTTGTACCTGAAGAAGCCAGTTCATTTTTTTACGAACTAAATATAGGACACCCTCTATTCCATGTTTTTGAAAAACCATTATTCCTTTTTTTACGGCCTGTTTAAAGCCGCCATGCGACTCTATTTCATTCCGTATTTTTCGAAAAAAAGCCCCTCTCAATGCCACGTCCCATTCTCCTTGCTATTCTTTATCAAATCTCTCTGTGATACCTATCGCCTTGTATTACTACCTCACCCCATAGGGCCTGAAATTTTTCTTTCTCCTTTGAAGAAAGAACTGCCTTCCTATTGTCGTCTGCAAATTTCATTGCGGCAAACGGCGTCCATACAATTCGCATACCTGCTTTTTGCGCTCGCAGGCAATAATCAGCCGCATACAGTTTATGCGGAAGTGTCTCCGCAAAGCCGTCTAAACGCTCAAAAGTCTCTTTAGCGGTCATAAAAGCTTTTTCACTAACTGCCGACACATTTTGAATCCGTCTCAATTTCTCATATTGTCCTGTATACGTATCTGGATATTGGCAAAGCACTGATTTCACAAAATAAGGATGCCCCATTTTATATCCCGCATGAAAAATAGTATGATCTGCATTATAGATTTTGCATCCAACTGCACCGATTTCCTGACGCATAGCATGCTCCAGCATTCGTTCTAACCAATCTTCATTTTGAATCATTAAAGAACCGTCTAAAAAAAGCAGCAACTCTCCCTGCGCCATACGCGCGCATAAATTACAAATACCAGCTGCATTATCTTGCTTCTTAGGAATTGTCACTATTCGAACATTTTGATCCACTTTCAGTAAATTTTCATTCAGATTTCCTGCAACAGCAAGCAAAATTTCATATTTTAGCCGGGGTGTAAGGCGTTTAATAGATTCTAAACAATTATTTAATTGTGTTTCTGTTGGGCTGTTAAATAGAATGATACTCGTCAATCCTGGAGATAGTGTTTCATATTGAATCTGATATGAACTAAGGAATTGACCATCTTTAACTATACCAATTTCTTGCATTCGTTGCAAATGCTCTGTCAACGCCTTCTTGGCAGCATCAAAGGCGTACATTTTATTTCGCAAGTCTGCTGCTGTTGAAGTTTGGTGAGCGCGCCAATGGTATAAAACTTTAGGAATATGAACTATTTTATTGGCTTTCTCCGTAGCACGCAAAATCAGATCATAGTCTTGACTGCCGTCAAAGCCTGCGCGAAACCTTCCAATATTTTGGAACAACTCGTTCTTCAAAACAAACAAGTGACAAATATAGTTAATAGAACGCAAGGTATCTAATGCCCAATCGGGTTTGAGATGCGGCTGGAAATGCTTTATTCCGTTACTATCCATTTGATCTTCATCCGTATACAACACATCTGGTTTACTGTTTTCATTAATCGCTTTTACTACCTGATATAGAGCATCTGGGGCAAGTTGGTCATCATGATCCAATAAGGCCAGATACTCTCCTGCTGCTAATGATGCTGCTTCATTACTATTTCCAACAATGCCCTCATTTTCCGTCAAAAACGTCACTTTGATTCTACTATGTTGGGCCGCGTATTCCATTAAAACATTGCGAACTTCTTGGTTGATACTATTTCCATCTGCAATACACAATTCCCACTTTATGTAACTTTGTCTAATAACTGACTCTATCATTTCTACTAAAAACAGGTGTGGCGTATTATAAACAGGAACAATGATACTGATTACGGGTTCATAAGGAAATTTTTCACTTCTTTGTTTTTCTAGTTCAGCTCCTGAAAGCAAATGATTTGCATAATATTGTTCATACCATTTTCTTTCTTTCTTCAACAATTTCTCTTCTTCACCGCAAGTCAATCGGCTTTTCATCTTTGCCCATAAGCCTTGCATTCCTTGCTCCATAAAAACATGATAAATTTTTTTAGCAGTTACCCTCCATGACGTGACCACTTCAACCCCCCGCTTCTCACCGACAAAACCATTTTTTGATCTTACTCAAACGTTCAACAAATTTCCATTTTTTAGAGTTTAAAATCATGTCAAGATATTGCTTTAAATAGTTTACTTCATCCCCCAGAATTTGCAGCTTTTGATACCGCTCATTCAGAATGGCAATAATATCTAGATCAGAGCACGCCGCACAGTGAACTTCCACATATAGCGTTTTCCCTTGTAAGGCTTCACGAAATTTATCAACAGCTACAATCAGTTGCGGATCTCCATCCGGAGCCCATAGAATGCAATAATTATCATTCTTAATTACAGGATATAAGCCATTGAATGCAACCAAGCTGTCTTCTGCAAAATCCCACTTCCAGATGCAATTGCGCTGCTCATCCCACAAGGTAAAATCAAATAGCCGGACGAATCCACAACCATCCAATGGATCCAGCCTTATTTGGGTTAAGCCTTCAAGCGAAGATGGCAATGCAAACGAAAAGACAGTCTCTTTTATATCTAGCACTTCCTCTTGCTCAAGCCTGCAGTCTTCCATAAAATTTTCTTCGTCCGTTTTATAATATAACATTATTTTGTTTTTCGTAACTTCTCCGGCCATTCCTGGCAAACATTGTATGTTGTCATTTTGCAGTGAAACAAGAAATTCAGAGGGCGTTCGCCCTGTGACATAGCTTTGGAATTCAGCCTCTTCTTTTTGGTAGCGCGCCAAATCTTCTAATGTAATGGCCAAATTTGCTTTCTTCATGCTTTCCATTATGAAAGCACTAATTGCCATCTTCTCCATACCAGCAGAAGGAGCTACACAAGTCACATTTTGGAGAAGAACACGCAGGCTGCGGTAAATCAAATATCCGAGCTCAAGCTTCTGATTTGACTGCCATTCTTTATCAATCAACTTTCCAGTTCCATCTGGCTCCATTAAAATATTTTGAGGAACTGCATCTAAATATTTACCAGAAATAAGCAGGTAGGGTTTGTCTTTTGAATCTTCTAATGCTGCATCTCCAATTATCTTCGCGAGAATCCTTATAAACTTGCCGATAAATGCTGCCACCTGTTCCAAATGCCATTGAGGTGTCAAGATAATCTGTGCAAATTCAGCGGCCAGGGCTGGAGCATTTATATACTCCGATGCGCTTATCTCAAAACGATACTTTCCCGTTTCTAATTTGCTATTTTTATCCTCAAACGGATATAATCCCTCCACACGTACCTTAACATCATGATTTTCGTCTTCATAAAAGATAGTTTCTTTAGAAAAAAAAGCTCTTCTGGTTACGCTGTAATGATATCCCAATGCATTTTCCTCTTCTTCTTTGAAAGAATGCATTGCTGCAACTACTAAAAAAGAATTGGACAAATCCAAGCCTAGCTTATTTTCTAAAATAACCGGCCAAGTTTTTTCAAGTGAAAAATATGAATTGTCAGGGCGCTGCCAGTCTCCTGCAACCCCCTGACAGTATAACGTAGCAGCATTAAAGCCCGGATTCTCAAGGCCAAGCTGCGTAACAATCGAACTCGGATGCTTATAATCAGGAATTGGAACATAGTGATCCCAAAAAGAGAAACCCGCTTGATTCAAAATCTTTTCCAGTTGAACACGCCCAAATGTTCGAGGTTCATTCACCACGTAATTATTTTCAATTCCTTGCATTTGAATTCCGCTATGATCTTCCGGTGAACCTGCAAAATACTTAAGTCCTAATTGGTTTTCTATGGCAATAATCAAAACACCATCTGGCTTTAAGAGTGAACGCAATTTCTTCAAAAAATCAATTTCAGGCCGTTCTGATTTAGTAAATACATTGGCATATTCCAGTACTCCAATTAATGTAATTACATCGAACTTAACCGAGCACTCAAAATAATTAATATCTTCAACTACGACCGTTACATTTGCAAGATCACGAGTACGAGACGATGCAATAGCAGCCCGTCGCTTGCTTCCTTCGAGAGCTAGCACTTCCACACCACTCTCGCCTAAGAAACGTGTAATCGCCCCACAGCCAGCCCCAACTTCCAACACTTGCCCCTTGATATAGTTTGCTAATGGCCGCAAGATATTAGCTCGTTTGGGGCTCAAATGATAATAGGTGCTCCAATCTATACATGCACTTCCCAAGTCGGGAGAAAACATAGATATATCCACTGCTTGCGAAACAATGTCAGCAATGCGTGTTTCTGCAGCATCGCCTTCACTATAGTCTATTCCTTCAAAATTGCGCCGGATATAATAATTCTCTGCTTCACAAAATTCATATTCTTGATTCAACAGCTTACTATTCATTTTGCCCTCCTGCATAAGTTATCGTACGCTCCGGCTCGATATACCCTATCTGAGCATCTGGAACAATTATAGTTCCATATTGTTTAGCAAATTGATCATGTCTATGAACTTTTAAGCACACACAATCTGTAGCGTGATGAATTACTTCACTATCGCCCATTTTTCCGTCATCAAGACCCAGACTCAAGAAATAATTTCCATCTCGTAAGTTAGGTAATTGCAGTTGGTAGCACAAATGCACCGTAGTCTTTTCTTGAAGTGTACACAACGAAGTATTGGCTGTATCACTGTTAAAATGGATAATTGCAAGTCCTTTGTCATTAAAAAGGCCAAAGCCAACTAAAGGTGAAGTAATCGTGTCTTTTACGACTATCTGCACGTACACAACCAGCTTTTCATTTCCATTTAGGATCTCTGTAGTTACTCCTTCAGGAAAATCAAACGCAATTCGACTAAAAAAAGCCCTATCTCCACCCAATTCAGATGATGCTTCTATCTCCTGCCATAACAATCCGTTTCCAGCATGAATCGGTTCATCGCTTTCTTCTTTATCGATTTCCTTTATACAATTCGACTCTTGTGGCTGATTTGGCAAAATACCATGAATCATATAGTCTTCATACATTCGAACTATTTTTTTAGGATCTCCATCTTGATATATTTTCCCATCCATTAACCACAAAACTCGGGAACAAAAATTTCGAATTGACCTCATATCATGGGAAACGAAAAGTATAGCTTTCGCACTTTCCATTAATTCTTTCATTTTCCGCATTGCTTTTTGTTGAAAACGTATATCGCCTACCGCTAAGGCTTCATCAACTATCAAAATATCCGGATTTACATGCACTGCAACAGAAAAAGCCAGCCGAGCAAACATTCCGCTCGAATAGCTTTTAACAGGTTGATAAATATGCTCGCCTATATCTGCAAAAGCAATAATTTCATCTAGTTTTTCTTCTATTTGTTTTCTTGAGCAACCTTGTATCGTTCCATAAAAATAGATATTTTCAATGCCGTTTAACTCAGGATTAAATCCGGCGCCTAATTCTAACAGGGCAGATATTTTTCCCTGTATTTCTATATTTCCATCCGAAGGAGTAACTACACCTGTTAGGATTTTTAATAATGTGGATTTTCCTGACCCATTCCGACCAATAATACCAATAACCTCACCTTTAGAAACTTTAAAGTCAATGTTTTGCAGTGCAAAGAAAAGTTTATGGTATATTTTCCGCCGCGGATGGATCGCTTCTTTAATCCGTTCAATTGGCTTGTTATATATTTTATATGCTTTTGAAACTTTATCTACACGAATTACAATGTCACTCACATTGAACCCTCTCATAGAACATCAGCAAAATGCGGACGTAATTTTTTAAAAACACTAATACCAACGCCAAAAACAACGACGGCAACAACCCAAAAATAAATTGTTCCATTCAAATTTTCCCAAAATCCATGTCCATATAAGAGACTCTCTCGATAGCCACTCACAATATAGTAAACAGGGTTAAGTTTAAATACAAAACGATATTGTACGGGAAGCATTTCAGGAGCCCAAAAAATAGGAGTCAACCAAAAAACAAACTGCAAAACCATCCCCACAAATTGGCCTATATCCCGCAAAAAAACAATTAAGGCAGCGGTTATATAGCCAAATCCACACGCTAGAATTGAGGCCGCAAAAACATAGTAGAAAATCTGCAGCATATACACATTAAACGAATAACCATAAAACAAAAAAATTCCAAACAAAACACCTAAAAAAAACACATGTACCACTAATGCAGTAATAACCTTCACTAGTGGTAGCAACGAGACCTGAAAAACTATTTTCTTCACTAAAAATGCATTTTCAACAATAGCATTTGTGGCGCTTGCAATAGAATCCGATATGTAAAACCACGGCAACATACCACAAAGCAACCACAAAATAAAAGGGGCATCCTGAACCGCTTGGCTTTTAAAGCCAACTTCAAAAACAAACCAAAAAATCAGAATAGTAATTGTCGGTTGGATAAACGCCCAACAGATCCCCAAATATGAGCCCAAGTAACGAACTTGAAAATCTTTTTTTGTTAGTTCATACAACAATCGTCTTTTTCTAAATAAGTCTCGCATTTCAGCAATTAACTGTATAATTTGAGGCATCTAAAATAACCCTTTCTATGCCTTGATTGCGTTTTCGTTATTAAGATACTCAAGTAATGCGGTTTCCCACGGGCGCATTTTCTCTCCCAAAACAAGTTCCAACAATTGCCCTTCTAACGGAGAATACAACGGGCGAGGAGCAGGCCGTCCCAGTTCAGCTGTAGTTTGCGTACGCACGCAAATCGTCTTGTTGTTTGATAATTCAAATATTTTCCGTGCAAATTCACACCAAGTAGTTACTCCCGTATTAGCTGCATGATATACCCCATATGATTCTGTTCGAATTAAATTTAAAACAGCTTGTGATAAATCAGTTGTATTAGTAGGGCATCCGTGCTGGTCGCTTACTATACTAATTTCACTTTTTTCGCACCCTAGTCTCAGCATCGTTCTTACAAAATTATTTCCATCTCCATATAACCAGGAGGTACGGACAATATATACACGATTTAATATATGTTTTGCTAATAATTCTCCTGCTAATTTAGATTTTCCATATACGCTCTGAGGATTCGTAGTATCAAATTCAGTATAGGGCCTGCCTAATTTCCCATCAAACACATAATCCGTGCTTATATATACTAGCTTAGAATCATATTTCAAGCATGCAGCTGCAACGTTTTGTGTTCCCACGGCATTAACCTTATACGCCATTTCCACATCACTTTCAGCCCCGTCAACATTCGTATACGCCGCGCAATGGATCACCGCATCGGGTTTATAACTTCCTATAACTTCAAAGACTTGCTTTTGATTTAGAATGTCCATCTCATTCACATCAACCGCTAAGAACTCTTGACCCTTTAATTGATTTTGTAATTCCCGCCCTAATTGGCCATTAGCACCTGTAATTAATATCTTCAAAAAAGCCACCTCGCTTCGCTTTTATTAATACGCTCCTTTTTTATTGGCAACAACCCCAATGGTTTTTGCCAATAAAATCAGATCCAACCATACCGACCAGTTGCGCACATACCACGAATCCATTCGCACCCGCTCGGGGTAGTCGATGTCATTGCGCCCGCTTACCTGCCACAAACCAGTAATACCCGGTTTTACAATATAGTAATCCTGGATGTATTCCTCATAGCGTTCCACTTCCGCTTCAATGATAGGCCTCGGACCTACCAGGCTCATCTCGCCGCGCAACACGTTCAGCAACTGAGGCAGCTCGTCCAGGCTGGTTTTGCGCAACCAGGCACCGATTGGGGTGACGCGCGGATCTTCTTTCAGTTTAAAATCCCGTTCCCATTCCAATCTGGCCTCTGGGTGCTGAGCCAAGTGAGCTTGCAACACTTCTTCCCCATTGCAAACCATAGTTCGGAACTTATAACAAGAAAAAGCCTTGCCTTTTTCGCCAATACGGGTATGTGCAAAAATAGCCGGTCCCGAAGAAGACATGCGTATAAGCAATGCCATTACTACCAGCACCGGCAAAACCAATAAACCACCTACCAAGCAGGCACTAATATCAAACATCCGCTTAAAAACACGGTTGCGTTGCCGCAGCAAATTGTTATGAACCCGCAGCAGCACAGTTTTCTGATCAAACAAGGTATCTACGGTCATATTTCCCATAGGTACACCAAAAAGATCCGGCACAATCGTCAAATTACGCACATGCGGCTGTAGCCGGTACATCAGCTCCAGCAATTGCTCTCGGGGAATACCGGGTACCGCCAGCACTACATCCTGCACACCGCTTTCTTTAACCACCGCTTCCGCTTGTTGAAACGTCCCAAAGCAAGGGACTTTTCTGACCAAGGGCCGCTCCTGCCAGGCGTCCTCAATGACGCCAACAATTTCATACCCCAGACCTTTATCCTTGTGAAATGCCTGGTACAAAAGTTCCGCCGTCCGTCCGGCGCCGACAAGAATGACCGGACGCTGCCATAAGCCAAGTCGAACCAATATCCGCTTTAATGCCACACGCATTAAAGCCAGTGAGAAAAAGCTAAAGAGCCAGGTCATGCCCACAACAAGCCGTGAAATTTGTTCGGCTTTTCCTAAAAAATACATCAGCATAATAGCCAAAGCGCCTACATACGTACAAATGCGAAAAACCCTTTCCACTCCTTGCCAAAGAGGCAGTCGGCGCGTGTATGACCCGTCGTACAAAAAGAAAAACAAATACACCATGGGTACACTGACAAAAACATACACCGTACTTGCTTTAAACACAGGCCAATGCGGAAAAATGTGCGGCAATATGCTTTCACGTAAAAAACAGGCTAAACCTAAAGCCGCTATTACCGCCAGATAGTCACCTATCAATAAGATGAAGGGCGCAAGATAGCGAGCCATTGTTGCTAAACGGCTTGATTTGCAAGCAGAAAAAACAGCTCTTTCATCGCGGGAAGCAGTCTCCATAGTAACCTCCCTCGTGATTTCCTTTTAAATTACTAACCTTCATTATACCGAAAATGGATCTATTTCACAAGTTCAGTGCATTTTCCGGTCCGTTCCCAATACATTCCGGTCGTCGCAACACCTGTCAAGAGCCAATATAAACGAATAACGGCGGCATTGCCAAAGTTAAATTCAGTCAATCCCTGTAACAGCAAACCTAACGTAGAAAAAAACAGCATATATCCCCAGAAGCTGCCTCGACGCATGCCCTGCCAGCCCCGTTTCAAGATAATTCCAAACAAAAGGCAAAATGCGCTAAAGCCAATCACCCCCTGCTCCGCCAATAATTGAAAAACATTACTGTGCGCATGCATCTGTCCCCGTTCTTTAGCCAGCGGAGAAATATAATGGTTTTGGTACTGATATTCATAGTTTTGCGCTCCAACGCCTGTTATTGGATGGTCTAAAAACATGTTCCAAGCACTTTGCCACATCAACAAGCGTTCAGAGTTCGACTGAAAGGATGCATCCCCTAGAGTATATACCCTTTCCTGTAATCCTCTATGCTGCCCGGCTATGCCTATAAGCAGCAAAAGTACCACAACGCCAACAGCGAGAGCCTTTTTATGCTTGCGCAGCAAGGTAGCTCCCATCACCAGCAACAAAAAGAAAACAGCCAGCCAAGCTCCTCTCGTTCCGTTCACAATTAATGCAGTTAAAGACGCCAGCCAAAGAAGCCCTAACCCCCAACGCCAGGACGTCTTCATAGGCAATTTCTCACCCCAGTCGGCCGCAGTCATCAACGTCAAAATTGGAATCCACTGCACTAAAAACCCGCCCAACATCATTGGATGAGAATGAAACGCCGGAGCACGCAAATTTCCTTGAAATCCTTGCCATAAGGCGTATACATCCGCTGCTAACAAGGAAAAAGCACCTACTCCCAATAACGTCCAAAGCTGTTTTGGTTTCTTGCATAAAAGCGGCACAAAAAAGAAAGGCAGCATGCGAAAAAAATAATTCAAAGCCCGCTCTACTGCCGCCCAAGGTTGCTGAGCACCTACACCGGAAGCCAGCACAGTTAACAAAAACAGCAGGCATGCTAATGCAATATTTTTCTCGAGCGCCTGCCAGTTGATTTCTTTTTTATAGAATCCCCATAAAGCAAATATAGAAGCAAGGCCTAAGGCAATATTAACCCCCGCAATAGATGCGGCGGAAAAGAATGCAAATATGACCATGCTTCCATAAGCATATCTCTGAATACTGCCGATCGCGCCCCTCTCCTTCCAACTATTGTTTCTACTTGTTTTTATAATTCTATATGCTTCACTTCAAAAAACGCTCCGCCGCTGCCGCCAACTCTTCTACCGGAATATCCTGTACGCAATAGTGCATCGGGCATTTTTCCGGTGCATCCACTATTGGACACTCCGCTAGCTTATGCTGCGCCACATAGCTTTTTTTGCATAAGGGCGTCCAGCGTTTGGCGGAAACGCAGCGAAAAATACCGATAATGGGCACACCGGTGGTAGCCGCAATATGCATGCCGCCGGTGTCAATGGTAATCAACAGATCAATTTGTCGGCAAAGCGCCGCAAATTCCAAAAGGCTCGTTGCACCGCACAAATTTAAAACCGGCGCTGGTGAAGCATCTGCAATCTGTTGCGCATAGTCTTTGTCCTCCGGCGCGCCGACCAGCAAGCAGCTGACGCCTGCCTGCGAAGACAAACGGTCAATCAAGGCCACGAAAGATGCTTGCGGCCAATTTTTCAAATAATAGGTCCCTTTTACGCAAAGAGCAACCCGCTTATTCCCTTGCGGCAAGGAAGCCAATAAGGCTTTTGCTTTTTCCCTATGATTGTTAGTAATAGCTCCTATAACCGGTTTCGCGCTGCCCTTCACCTTAAAGGCGCCGCGAATGACGTCTTGAAACAACTCCGACTGATGCGTATTAAGAAAATCATCGGACGTATGCACTGCATGCGACCACAATCTTCGTATTTGGCTAGGTTTGTTGTCAAAGAGACGATCCGGCCCTACACGCAGGGGAATACCGGTCAGCAGCGTCAGGATGGACGGACGCAGCTTGCGATCCAAAGAGATGCTGAGATCAAAATGCCGGTTTTGCAGTTCTTTGACAAAGCGCAGCATTTGCCTCCATGAACGCTCTTTAGGCTGATACACTAAAGGAATGACTTCTTCCAACAAGGAATGCCCCTGCAGCACCTCCGCCACAGAAGGCTTGACCAGCATGGAAATACGCATCTGAGGGAAATGCTGTTTTAATAAAGCGATAGCGCTGGTGGCCAACACCACATCTCCCAGGTTAACCAGGCAGTGAACCAGCACTTTCTGAGCCGGTTTCTGTTCCATTAGACATAGCCGCCTTTTGTGTCAAGAATACCAGCATAATCGGCTACTGCTGCCGTCAGAGGCGTAAAGTCCGCTGTAAAGCCCGCCTGCCGCAGCTGGGAAGCATCGCTTTCGGTGAAGCTTTGGTATTTGCCTTTTAGCGCTTCCGGGAAGGGAATGTATTCGATGCTGCCTTTGCCATAATGCGCAATGAGAGCGCGCGCCACGTCATTAAAGCTGTGCGCCGCACCAGTGCCGCAATTGAACACGCCGGAGAGCTGCGGGTTTTGCCAAAAGTGCAGATTCACCCGCACTACGTCTTTAACATAAATAAAATCACGTCGCTGTTCGCCGTCGGCATAGCCGTCAGTTCCTGCAAAAAGCTTGATTACGCCGTTTTCCAGCAGTTGGTTGTGAAAATGGAAGGCCACCGACGCCATGCGTCCCTTGTGGTTTTCTTGCGGCCCAAAGACGTTGAAATAACGCAAGCCGACTACCTGGCTGCTTGCCGCCGGCAGGAGCTGCCGTACATAGCGGTCAAACTGCAGCTTGGAGTAGGCATACACATTGAGCGCTTCTTCACAGGCCGGTTCTTCACGGAAACCTTGCGCGCCGTCTCCATAGACCGAAGCCGAGGATGCGTACATGAAAGGAATGCGATGCTCCAGCGCATGGTGCAGCATGATTTTGCTGTATTCGTAATTGTTGGCCATCATGTAGTTGCCGTCCATCTCCATAGTATTGGAACAAGCGCCGTTATGAAAAATGGCTTCAATGGCTTGTCCGTGGAAACGACCGGTTTCCAGGCGAGTCAAGAAGTCTTCTTTGTGCAGATAATCTTTGAACTTGAGGCCATTGAGGTTGCGAAATTTCAGGCTGCTGCCCAGATTGTCCACAACCAAAATATCTTCTATGCCTTGTTCGTTCAGGCCCTTGACCAGATTGCTGCCGATAAAGCCGGCGCCGCCAGTTACGATAATCATATAAATACCTCCTAGAAGTTATGGGGTACGGAATATTGAACAAGAGTAAATGGAGTAGAGGGAGTAAATGGAGGGCTCGTCTGAGGGTGACGGTTTATAGAAAATACATGAGAAAAACGTTAATGGATAGCAAGAGAAGAACTTGCTCCGTTACGATCTCAATGACGCAAAGCCTGTAAATTTCATCAAACATATCTACTGCTTCCAGCCCAGCTTTAATGTCATTGCGAACGCAGTGAAGCAATCTCTCCGTGCATTTTCATATTAAAACCGTAGCCCTCACTCTACTCCCTATACTCCTGTTAAATAAAGCCCATGCCCCGCTAACATTTATTGTCTAATGTGGCGAGTAGTTCGTCTCGACTTATGGCATAAGTCCCAACTTTGCCGACAACAAATCCTGCGGCTACATTGGCCAGCCTAGCCGCGTCCGGCACTTCCAGTCCGCCCGCAATACCGGCGGCGAAAACGGCAATCACCGTATCTCCGGCTCCGGATACGTCAAAGACCTCTTGGGCTAAGGTGGGAACATGCACTTCCTTACGGGAAGCCAGAAAACTCAAGCCTTTTTCCGAACGCGTCGCCAAGAGCGACTGCAGACGGTAACGCCGCCGCAGCTTCGCCGCCGCCTGCCGAACGGCCTCATCTTCATTTATTAAGTCAGTCCCCAGCGCTTCTCCCAATTCTTTAAGGTTGGGAGTTACCGCAAAGGCCCCTTGGTAGCGTTCCCAGTCCGTCCCCTTCGGATCAACGATGACGGGTACGCCATGCTGCTCTTGCAATTCCATCAATTTTTGACAAAGCCTGGGCGTACAAACACCTTTGGCATAGTCGGACACAATGATAGCTTGGCATTGCTGATGTACGACTTTAGCAGCAATGTATTCCAAGACGCGATTTTCCGTCGCTAGCGGCCAAGGTGACGTTTCTTCAAAATCAAGGCGCAGCATTTGCTGATGACCGCCGATGATGCGCAGCTTAGCAGTTGTCGGTCCAGGCGTGACAAACAAGCCGCTACAGTCTACGCCTAATTCTTCCAGCATCTTCTCTAGGCAACGCCGGTTTTCATCGTCGCCGACCGCGCCAACAAGCAGCGTCGGGCAGCCAAGGCGCGCCAGATTGTGCGCCACGTTGGCCGCCCCGCCCAAGGTTTCTTTTTTACGGATCACCCTGGTAACCGGCACCGGCGCTTCAGGTGAAATCCGTTTCACTTCGCCAAAATAGTAACGGTCCAGCATCACATCACCAATCACTAACACCGGAGCCGCCGCCGTCTGGTGCGCCACAAAATCGCGCACTTTTTTCTTATGCCGAAACATCGCCGCATCTCCGTTCCAGTTCATCACACAGCCAATGGCCTAACAAAATATGGCATTCTTGAATCCGAGCGGTAACGTCTGTCGGCGCATTAATGCAAATCTCACACAACTGGGCCAACTCGCCGCCATCGCCGCCGGTAAAGCCAATCGTAAACATGCCTTCTTCGTGAGCTTGACGAACTGCTGCCAGCACATTATCGCTGTTGCCGGAGGTACTGAAAGCAAAAAGCACATCGCCTATTTTTCCTAAGGCTTGCACCTGACGGGCAAAGACTCGCTCATAGCCGTAGTCATTGCCACAGGCTGTCAAAATCGAGGTGTCCGTAGTCAGGGCGATGGCTGACAAGCCTTGACGTTCCCGAGTAAAGCGCACTACCAGTTCCGCCGCCAAATGCTGGCAGTCCGCCGCGGAACCACCGTTGCCGCAAAAGAATAGCTTATTGCCACCATCGAGCGCATCCTGGCATAAATCAGCCGCTTGGAGAATGTCATCACCACAGGCTTCTTCAAGTTGTCGAACGGCTTGCAAGTGGTCTTGAATGGTTTTATGCAGTGTCATATAGCTGACCTCCTTGGGAGTACAGTTTTTTTAACAGGAGTAGAGTGAGTAAAGGGAGGGTACGAAAGCAAATTAAACAGGAGTCACGGGAGAATCGGAGGGCATGACTGAGGGTTACGTTTTATGTTGAATAGGAGTAGCGATTCTCGAAAATCCCTCCGCCGCTGTGGCGGCACCTCCCTTTGACAAGGGAGACAAGGTTTGAAGTCCCCCTTGTTAAAGGGGGATGGTTCGCAGGACCAGGAGGATTGGGTCTTTGCGAGAAGCGCGGCGACACGGCAATCTCCAATTGAATTCTCCGTATCTTCACTTAAATAAATTCCATGCCACTCCTGCAAACCCTCACTTGACTCCGATTCTCCTGTTCAATCTTAACCGTAGTCCTCACCCTACTCCCTTTACTCTTGTTCACTCTCCGCACCACGTTATTTAGCCAAGCGCAGGGGCTGCTTGGATTCAGCCGTTTGCAGGCTCGCGGCGAAGGCTACAAAGAGCTTGCCTGTAGCTTCGGCCGCGAGGGGAAGAAGAATTCGCGAGGCCTGGGTATAGCCTGCTTCGGTTTCGCCTTTAACCACCGCAAAGAAAGCAGCGGATTCTTCCACGACGCGCTGAAAAAGTTCTTCCGCATCCGAAGGCAAGGTAATTTCCGTTGCTTGTCGCACCAATTTTGCCGCTTTGGGAGCAGCCCAGGTTTCAAATTCCCGATGACCGAAAAAAACATGTCCTGTCGCATGATGCGGCACGCACATATCCTGCAGCAAATGAGCCGCCGCCCCCAAGTAAAAAGCAGCTTTGCCCCACTTGCCACGCTTGGCTAAGCGCTTCGCTTTCTGTAGATATTGTTTATAGTACAAAAAGGCGGAAGGAAACAAAAGCAGCCCCTTTTTCTTTTGCGGATGGTAGTAATGGGTGATATTCTTCCACCCAGTATCAGCCCAGGCTACGCCTGCCAGCAATTCTTTTTCTTTGGCAATAAGCAGCGACGCATTTGGAGTTTTTCCCATGCGCCGCAAGCCCTCGGCAATCATCAATTGATGCGTTACCGGACCTCTGTCTACCAACAGCTGAAATGGGCTGACCGTCAGCAACAACAACCGAGCTAACGCCCAAATAGGCCAACGGGCCCAGGCCAATATACGCACGGAACAACCCCCTCTAACGCCATTATTATTTTGATTATAGCATAAAACAAAGCCTATCAATGCGCTAATTCTTCTCGAACAGCCTTCGCTACCATCTCGGCGGTAATTCCAACATTACATTGTACGGTAGGACACACGCGCGCTTGTTCATCGCCGCACGGAGAACATGGCAAGCCCAAAGAAACTACTTTGCAATTGTTTCTTGGAGCCCAGCGCGAGGGCACATCTTTGGAAAACAACGCTATTGATGGCGTACCTACTGCAGCGGCTACATGCATCGGTCCGCTATCCGGCCCGATAAACAATCGGGCTCTCTTGATCACGTCAACCATTTGCAGCAGGGTTGTCTTTCCAACTAAATTCCCCTCGCCGAAGCCTGCCGCTTCTGCACTATCGAGTCTGCCTCCAAGCAGTATTACCGGCATATTCCATTCCTCTTTCAGCTTCTTTTTTAGCTCCAACACCGAGGAAAAATCCCAATTTCTTTCTTTCATTCCGGTAAATGGCGCTAAGCAGATATATGGTTGCTCCGCCTTGCCGTTTTCTTCTCGCAGCAACTTTTCCACCTTATCTCTATCTGTAGCAGACGGTAAGGCCACATCCAGCTGTTCCGCATCAATATCTAACGAAACTCCAAGAGCTCGCCCCAACTCTGCCGCTACAACCGTAGCGGCATACTCAGGGGTACTTAGAACCCACTTGCGTATGGCCGGTTTAAAAACTTTATCCGAGCGATGCTTTTCCCGGGCAACTCCGCTAATATGAGGAACTCTGAACCATTGCGCCGCAGTCACTAATTGCGGCTGCCATGTCGTAAAAACAATGTAGTCTTGTTGAAAAAGCGCTGGTAAAAGCCGCAACTTCGCCATAGTATCCTTGCGCCCCAAAGCATATACCTGTTTCAAATACGGCAATCCTTGCAAAGCATCCACATTAAATGGATTTGTAACAAACAATATTTCACAGGCCGGAAACATTTCTTTAAGTTTTCGCAAAGTCGGCGTAAAAATAACAGCATCGCCAAGTCCGGCACAATTGAAAATCATAATTTTTTTATGACTTAGCATGGGGCACCTCTCCTAGCCTTGACCATTCTCGCGCTTGCCCCAACCGTCCACAAGCGTTCAACCGCTTCTTCCGCCATATCCGCCGTAATATCTCGCATACACTGAAGACTTTCACAAGACCGCGCCACCTCATCCGAACAGGGCGAACACGGCAAGGCCAAGGTAACAACTTGACAGTTCTGGCGAGGCGCCCAACGCGACGGCAAATCTTTGCTGAATAAGGCGACTGTCGGCGTTCCTACTGCTCCGGCAATATGCATAGGCCCGCTATCCGGACCTACATGCAAGGCCGCGCGACGAACTACCTCCACTAGTTGCAACAGCGTCGTCTTGCCGGTTAGATTCACTCCGCCCAAGCTTGCCGCTTCCTTGCGTTTACTTTCTGGCCCTAGAACAACCACAGGCACTTTATATTTTTTTTCGATTCTTTGCACCCATTCGCGCGCAGTTTCTAACGGCCAATTTCTTTCTTCCAACCCTGCAAAGGGCGTAAGACAAATAAAGGTAGCCTCTGGCATGAGACCAGCTTCTTTCAGCAGTTTGTCTACGTACACTTTGTCCGCCAAGGAAGGACTTGCTATTTCCGGTTTTTCCAACTCTCCCGACAAGTCGATACCTAGGGCTTCTTCAAAAATAAGGGCGTTTGTTTGAGCCGCATAGGCAGCAGACTTCATAACATGATTTTGAAGCTCTTTCGTAAGCAACCGATTTAAAAAATGTCCTAGTTTAGGAATGCCACACCGTACGGGAATGCGCAACAACCACGCCGCTATCAAAAGTTGAGGCTGCCAATCCGTAAAAACAACCACATCTTGCTTTCGAAGTTGCCACAATGCCCCCCAGCGGCCGAATTTCTTTTTTCGTTCGATCCAAATAACTTTCTCCAAATAAGGCAAGCCGTCAATGCTGTCTTTGTTGTGTTTTGCAGTTAAAAAAGTGATTTTCACATTAGGATAGGCTTCTTTCAGTTTTCGCAAGGACGGAGTAAACATAATCAAATCACCCACGCCGCCACAACTGCTTATATACAGGTGTTTTTCATTTAAAGAGTTACGGTTACTCAACGTTTATATCCATCCCTTCCGCCTTTCCTCGCAGCATTCGCACCGGAGCTGCCGCGATCTGCAGTTGCAACGTCCCGTCAGGAAAAACATCTCCGTCCATTTGGCGATCCCCATTGCCGCCGCCTTGAATTACGACCTCTCGGGCCGCGCAAACATATACATCTGGATGTTGGGGCAGCCGATCCTGCGACAACCAGCGTATGTACTCAAAAATAATTTTGACGCTTCGCTTCCGAAATACACAGACCTGCAGCTTCTCCTTTTCCAACCTCGATTCATAGACTGCATGATGAACGCCTGCGTAGTAGCGCCCTTTAGCCACGACAACTGCGCTGGCGTCTTTTGCAACAAGCTCCCCGTCCACCATCACTTGATATGACCGCTTCCACCGGCGGCGCAACAACAGCCGCAGCAGCTGCCACGCATAAGCCCATTTAGAAATCCACCATTTCAGTATTTTGGACACACGATGGACTACCCAGCCGTCAAAACCAGCACCTACATTGGCCAAAAAATATCGGCCGTTCGCTAGGCCTGGCCAAGCTTTTATTTCTTGACACTGCCAAAGCATGTCGATGAATTTTTGCGCATCCTCGGAAACAGCCAATTCTTTAGCAATTAAGTTAATCGTTCCTGACGGATATATCGCCAACAAGGGCCTCGTAGCGACAGGCTCCTTATAAATGCCGTTTATTGCTTCATTCAAAGTACCATCACCGCCCGCTACCACCAGCAAGTCCACTCCTTGACGGCAAGCTTCCGCCGCCCATAGCTCCGCATGGCCGGCATAGGTAGTGCGACAAAGCCGCAAGGGCATTTTCTTTTTTTCCAGTGCGGCAATGACAGCCTCTACTTTTTTGCGTTTATGCCAACCGGCTTGTTCGTTGTAGATCACCCAAATTTCGCGGAACATAGTCGGCCTCCCTACCGTATAATGCGGCATTCATGCGGTCCTAGTTTTGCTCTGTCGGACGCCAGTTCTTCCGTAGACGCCTCCAGAAGCCGCAAGGTTTCTTTTTCCACCTGCTCCACAGAAATCTTCCACATACAGGAATGATGCTCACAATGGTGACTACCGCATGGATGACAAGGTTCACTGCTTTGAATCAATACGCTGGTATTGCTATAAGGATAAAAGCCAGGAACCGGAGAAGCGCCGAACATGGTCACCAATGGCACGCCCATAGCGACCGCCACATGCATAGGGCCGGAGTCATTCGTCACCAGAACCCGGCAAAAAGGCAACACCGCCGCAAGCTGCATCAAAGACAGCTTACCGGTAAATACGCTTACCGATTCCTGTACAGCCGGTTTCATCAGCGCGCGCGTTTCTTCCACAAGTTCTTCATCCATTGGACCACCAAAAAAAGCAATCCCATAGCCTCGTTCTATAAGGCGCTCCGCTAATTTAGCAAAATGCTCATGGCGCCAGCGCTTCGTCGGCCAGCTGGCGCCAATATTCAATCCTACTACAGGACACTCATGGCGCACTTCTCGTTGCCAAATGACAGCCCCGTCTTCTTTAGCGCCTGCGTCAAGCCAAATTTCCAGTCCCTGGTCATCACGTTCAGGAAGGCCTAAAAGCTCGCTTAGCACGTCAAAATGAGACTCAATCTGATGCTTTTCCGCCTTGCGGTTTAGCATGTATTTCGTAAAGCAATGCCGTAGCACCGCCGTAGCATAACCGACAATCGTTTTAGCGCCGCTGAAAGCCGCGAGAAAAGACGCCCGCTCATTTTGATGCAGATTGATCACCCAATCAAAACGGCGCTGTCGCAGCTTCCAGGCAAAACGCAGGTACGGCCAAAAACCGTCGTCTTGCCCTTTTTTGTCGATCGTGATAAGTTCATTGATGTTTTGATTATTCTTCACCAAGTCTTGCAGCTTTTTATCAGCCAGCAACGCAATATGTGCCTGCGGAAACTGCGTACGCAGCGTGCGCAAGATCGGCGTGACCAACAAAAGGTCGCCGATATGCATTAAGTTGATTACAAGGATTTTTTTCGGTTGCAAGCTTCGCATAACAATACCAGTCTTTCTGCAAATGTAGAGGGACTATACTCCCCGGCCGCCCGCGCAAGTTCCGCTTCATACCATTCTTTTTTCGCCGCAAAGGTGTTGATAAATCGTTCTAGCGTATTTCGCAACGCTTCCTCGCTGGCGGCCTCAAAAGTCATCCCCAAGTCATACTTTTCCCATACTTCGGGATTAATTTCATCGCTAGCCAATACAGGCCGCTGATGCCCGATGGCCGTAAATAGCATTCCCGCCCAATGATAACGATATCTTGGCGCTCCATAGGGAAGCAATAGCGCGTCAACCTGCAAAATCGCTTCTTGCCATTCTGCGCCAAACAACCCTTTATGAATAAAAGACAGTTGCTTATGTTCTTTATATTTCTCTTGAATACGCTTGAAGTCCTCCGTATCTTCCAACCGCATCGTCGCGCCTTGCACTACAAGCTCACAGGGTTGCGAAAACTTACAGCTTAAAAAGGCATCCAAAAAACGCTCTAGCTGTTTTTCTCTGCGGTACTGTCCAAAAAAACCCAAGCGCAGCACTCGTTCTCTTAACAACGGCGCTTTGCGAACCGCTATGTCTCTTGGTTCATAAGCCGGAGGAGAAAAAGCCTTCATTCTGGAATGTGTTTTCCCTAAAACAGTATCTTCAAAGGTAATGACCACCGTTTCCACCATGGCATGTTGCGGCAATTTTTCCAGCTCCGAAAAAAATTTAGGCGCTTCGCCCGGATTCAAACCATGCAAGATAAAGATAACTGGTTTGCCTGCTTGTAAAAGCGAAGAGTGGCGTAGCGCTCTCAAATAGCGATAGGTTGAAGTCGGAATCACAATAGCGTCCACCTCTTGCCGCCTCGCTAACTTGGCCGCTGCGTTAAACCATCCTCGGCGTCGCCATTCGCGCAGAAATGACGTGCGCCATTTCGCAAAACCTTTTTTCCCGGCATAGGAAACACTTTTTCCTGGCAAATGCACGATTTGAGACTTGGTTACAGGATTTACGTCTTCAGGAACGAACCAGCTCACTTCATGTCCTTGCTTCGTCCATTCCTCATCTAACAGGCGGTCAAAATCAACTTCATGCCCGCCAGGGGTAGTAATCGTCTCCAATAAGGCAATCCGCATCACCGCCCCCCCTTCCGTTGTAACGTCCATAGCTTCACATATTTCGCCATCGTGTAAAATGCATGGAATGCCGCCAAAATGAAACCCATTTTCCCATCACGCCAGCCGCTTTTCAAAACATAGAACTTGAAAAATCCGGCTAGAGGTCGGAAACAAATAGCACCAAAAGAAGCCCTTTTTCCGGCTTCATGCATTTTTTGCGCCAACATAGTCGTGTACTGGTTCAGTTTGAAAAAATACCGCTCCCAGTCTTGATAGGTATGATGAAACATGCATGCTTGCAGCCGTTTGACAGGCAGAGTCACTTTTGCCGCTTCATGCACAATTCCTTCCCAACGAATGGCCGCTCTGGGATAAAAACGCAAGGACCAATCCGGCGCATGGCCTCCATGAAAAACAGGCTGCCCAAAGACGATATTCTTGCGCAGAATTTCATAGGCGAAAGCATCGCCCCGCTCCATAATGCGCCGCACTTCTGCCGCCACTTCCGGCGCAAGCCGTTCGTCCGCATCTAAAAAGAGCACCCACTCAGCTTGCGTTTGGGTCAAAGCAAAGTTTCGTTGCCCCGCAAAGCCTTCCGTCATCGGATGGATAACTACTTTGCCGCCTTTTTCCGCCACGATGGCCGCTGTCTGATCCGTACTGCCGGAATCTACGACGACGATTTCGTCGGCAAACGAGGCGCTATCCATGCAGGTGCCTATATTTTTTTCTTCATTGTACGTCAGGATCACTATCGCTAAACGCGGCTGCATAAGATAACCTCATTTCTAAGTAACAAAATACGAAGACGGGGATTGAACAAGAGAACCGGAGTCTCGGGAGGGTACGCAGGAGGGCTACGAAAAGCAGTTTTTAACAGGAGTAAAGGGAGTACTCAGAGGGTACGCTAGAGAAATAGAACGAAGCTTTCAGAGAGATTGCTTCGCTGCGCTCGCAATGACAAAAGCTAGTTTGATCGCCAATAACTCTATTTAGTATCTAACAACTAGCTTATCGCATTGCACGTTATATTACTCCAACCTCTCCAAGCCCTCCCTCTACTCCCTATACTCCTGTTTAAATATTTTCTCTGCCAGCATTTCTTTGGAAATTTGAATAACGGTGTCCGCCGACAGGTCGCGCAGGCAATGCTGAGTAGCGCATTCGCCCCGCCCCCAGCAAGGCTGGCAGTTTTGCAGCCATACCACGCGGTCCTTCGCGCCGCGTGGCCCCCAGATACGAGGATCCGTAGGGCCAAACAAACCCAAAACAGGCGTATGAACGGCTTGGGCCATATGCAACGCCGCCGTATCGACGCTAATGACTAAGGCCGCCTGCTGCATAAGACCGGCTACCTCCGGCAGCGTACGCGTGCCGCTCCAAACTTCGACTGGCACTGCCGCCTTTGCTGCAATTCGCTGCAAATACGGCGCTTCCGCTTTGCCGCCAATCAAGTACCATGACACCTGCGGCGATAGTTTTTGCATTAATTTAGCATATCCATCAGTCGTCCAACTCTTGCGTCTGTAGCTTCCTGCGGGGCATAAGACAACAATCGGCTTGTCAGACTTTTCTTTTTCCCTGGCAGCTGGAACAACATCGTCCGCCTGCAAAGCAAGTTCCAACGAAAAATCTGTCGTCGCCAATCCCAAAGGCTTCAGCACATCCAAGTAGTTCTCTGCTTCATGGCGCAAAGGCGGCCGTACAGGCGAAACCGAGTCCGACAGAAACCACTCGCCATGTTGCGCTGCATAGCCCAGACGCCGAGGAATACCGCAAAAGAAGGCCAACATAGCCCCTCGGAGCGCAAAATTAGTGCAAACTGCAAGATCGTACTTGCGCGAACGAATCTGCCGCAGCAACTGCCACAACGCTTTCCACTTCTTATGTTGTCCTTTTTTATCGTAGACTATGACTTCGTCGACATAGGGATTGCGCTGCGCCAGCGGCGCAGCCACTGGTACAGTCATCATGTCAATCCGCGCCTGCGGATAGGCGTGTCGCAAAGACCTGGCAACAGGCGTCGATAAAAGCACATCACCGATAAAAGCCAAATTAATAATCAAAATTCGTTTCATACAAAAAAACGATAAGAACGTCCACACAGAGTAACAGAGGAAACAGAGAAAGGCCAGAGAAATATAATGTTCCTTAGGAGATTGCCGCGTCGCTTCGCTCCTCGTAATGACGCAATCCCCCTGTCCTGCGGACCATCCCCCTTCAACAAGGGGGACTTCAAACCTTGCCTCCCTTGCCAAAAGGAGGTGCCGCCACAGCGGCGGAAGGATTTACCCAGAATTCAACTTTATACCTCTCCTACAAACCCTCAGATTCTCCCGTGACTCTTGTTCAATCCTCTTCGTACCCTCCTTCTACTCCTGTTCAAAAATCTTATCCCAGACTTGCTCTGGCGTAAGTACGTCCAGGCAGTCGAGGCCTTTAGGGCAAGCGCGTTTCCAGCAACCCGCGCAGTCTCGCTGCACTTCCAGCGCATGCTGCGGTTGACCATAGGGGCCGTTGCGATTAGCGTCAGTAGGCCCTATTAAACAGATGGTTTTTACGCCCAGCGCTGCTGCCATGTGCATAGGACCGGTATCACCGCCTATAAAAACAACTGCCCCTTTGATCACAGCAGCTAGCTGCTGCAGGTTTGTTTGTCCAGTCAAGTCTATAGGCGGCACTTCCGTAAACGTCGTCATTTCTTCATACAGCTTATGGTCACCAGCCGCTCCAATCGCCACCGGCACAATCCCCTGACTGCTCAGTTTGTCTGCCAGCACCGCAAAATAACGCTGCGGCCAAATCTTATTCGGCCAATTAGCCCCCAAGGCCAGCACGGCATACGGAACATTCTCACCTACTCCGGCATGACGTAAGATGGACTCAGCTCTGTCCGTTTCGCCCGTCACTGCCTCGCCGAGGCCGAAATCCGCTGGACCCAACTGGCATCCCAAATGACGAACTACATCTCTGTATAGTTCGACTACATGCCCGCCATGATTCGGTCCGACTACTTTCTTGGCCAGCAAATGACTTCCCTCGCGGGCATTTTCGTACACCAGCCGTTGCGGCGCACCGCTCAGCCAGGCAATCAAGGCACTTTTCATGAGCCCTTGCAGATCCAGCGCCACATCAAAGCGGCGCTTTTTTAGTTCCGAAATGAAACCAGGGGCATGCTTAACAAGCCCGCCCAAGGATTTAAAGCGTGGCTTGTCAAAGAGCAGCACTTCGTCAATATATGGATGGTTCTTTAAAAGCGAAGCGCCTGCTGCTTCCGCCACCCAGGTTATACGGCAGCCAGGAAAACATTCTTTTAAGTCCTTCGCTACCGGCAGCGCATGCACAATATCTCCAATGGCGCTTAGCTTTACAATTAAAATATTCATAGCATTTTAGTGCGGGTTTTGAACAGGAGTATACGGAGTAGGAGAGTGTTTGAGGTTTTGAACAAGAGAATCGGAGAACATGAGGGTAACGATGAGGGTAACGGTTTATATAAAAGACTTGAAATTAAATAAACCGAGCTCCCCACTCCCTCCTGCGTACCCTCCCTCTACTCTTTGTTAAATAAGCCGTTCCCAGTTTCCTCCTTTTTCTGGTGGAGACCGGATGCTACGCCATCCATGGCGCATCCGGCGCTAGGCGCATCCAGCGCCGTCGCCGGGACTCCGATTCTCCTGTTCAATCTTGCCGTCCCCTCCCTTTACTCCCTCTACTCTTTGTTCATAACTCTTTTCCTGTCTCACGTATCTTTTTAATCATGTTTGTTGACGAGCGACCAGGAACTTCGGGGACAAGGACGGTTTCACCGCCATAGGAAGCCACGATGCGAGACTCTGGCAGGCGTTCGACCGTATAATCGCCGCCTTTTACGTATACATCCGGTTTTAAAAGCTCTACTAGCGGTTCTGCGGTTGGTTCGTCAAAGATAACCACATAATCGACAGCCGCCAGTCCAGCCAGCACCTCTGCCCGATCCTCTTCACTATTTATTGGCCTAGACTCGCCTTTAAGCCGTCGCACGGAATCATCGCTATTCAGGCCAAGCACGAGCACATCCCCTACCGCCCTGGCCGCATTCAAATAGCGAACATGTCCGGCATGCAGAATATCAAAGCAGCCGTTGGTAAAAACCACTCTGCGACCTGCCGCTTGCAACCGCGCAACTTCTTGTACTAATTCGTTTCGTTCCATCACTTTATTTCCCATATCGTTAAAAAAATAAGCAAAACAGAGGAAGTCTGTTCAAACTTCCTCCGCTCCAAGCTTATTCCATTTCCTCCTTTTGCTTTCTTGCCGCCAGTTCTCCTTGTTTCACCGCCTGCAATAACTCCTCTGACGTAAGTGTCGCCGTTCCATGCTTGCGCACAACAACCCCTGCGGCGTAATTAGCCAGCTTCGCCGCGCTGTAATGGTCCGCCCCGGCCGCTAGGGCCAGCATCATGGTCACCACTGCAGTATCACCGGCTCCTGTCACATCATAGACCTCGCTACGGTTGCTCACAGGTATATGCCTAGCGCCTTGGCCCCGCACATACAGTGTCATGCCGTCGCCGCCCTGAGTTAAAAGAATCCCATCTGCCTGAAGCATCTCCACAACCTTTTCCGCCGCATTCGCCGCGCCAAATTCGTCCAGATTCTCTATACCTAATGCCGCTGCCGCTTCCGCTTCATTCTGTTTGATTAGTTCCACACCCGTAAATTGCTGAATATCATAGCGAGAATCCACCATGCACGGCACGCCTTGCTCGCGGCACAACGCAATCAGCCGCTGCCGCAGCTTCGCTGAAACAGTATGGCTGCCGTAATCGCTAATTACCGCCACGTCCATCTCCGGCAATACCGTTTCTATATAGCCCAGCAAGGCTTCTTCGGTTTCCTTTGCCAACGGTTCTTTTGATTCCTGGTCGATTCGTACCACCTGCTGCCGCACCGTTGCTTGACCGCCCGCTAAAATACGCGTTTTTGTGATCGTAGGACGCTTCGGATCCTGAAAAAGCCCATCAACCCTGACACCTTTGCTTTGCAGCAGCTCTTTTAGCTTCTCTCCCGCTTTATCTTCGCCGCATATACCTACTGCATAGACTACACCGCCCAAAACTGCTGCGTTATGCACAGCATTAGCGGCGCCTCCGGGTACAATCGTCTCACCGCGATGTTCCAGCACCAGCACCGGCGCTTCCCGGGAAACACGAGAAATATGACCTTTTACATAGACATCGGCTACCATATCGCCTACGAGCAGTATTTTTTTTCCTTTTATCTTTGAAACCCATTCCTGCAATTTCATCATTCTTTCTCCTTGGCTAGCACCTTAAAAGCGAGTCAACGCCAAATCTACTTTCCATTGTTTTCGCTCAGCCCGATACATAAGGGTCATTTGCCAACAATGCAAGTCTCGCACAATACTTATATCCCTATCATATAGGCGATGATTAATCATATCGTGACTTTCACTATATACAAAGAGGTCTTTACGATCTAATCGATAGGAAAAACCAACATCTAATTCCCGTGACATATCATCAGTATTGTAATTGAACACTTTTTGTTCATTCTGTCGATTATGAAAGGCAACCCAGGTAGTCAGCTTAGGATTCCATCCCTTAATTAAAGAAGCATCCTGTCTAAAAATATTTTGCTGCGAGCGATTATAACTTTCAAATATTTTTTCATAGCCAACTCCGAACAGTAAAGTTAAGGTCTTCTTTTTATCCAATTTAATTGGATCGCGATCAAAATACAGCGTATAGTCTTGATGCCAACTGCGCTTTGTATCATCTTCCCACATACCGGCAATCAGTTTAGGAGTATATTGCCAAGCAGTTCCTTGGATACGCTTTTGTCCAAAGTTCACTTCCACTTCCGGTCTCTTCTTAATCCAGCGATTATCGGTATCTTGGTAATCACCTTGCCGTAAAATTACATTATAGCCATTTCCATGATAGCTAATATCTTCACCTGCACGCCAAGATTTCTTGGTTCCAGTCAGCATATCAATACCAACTGAAAAATGCTCATCTAGCGGGTATTGATAATAATATTCCAAATACAAGCCATTTTCCGAGTTATAGCCTACTTTCGGCATTTCACTTTCCTGTTCATTTGGATCCAGAGACTTACGATACCGAGGTGTTGCATAAAACACCTTGTCTTTGATCCAAACCTTAGCATCATAAGCAATCATCTGCTTCTGCGGCCAAATAATAACTTTAGCTGCGGTCAGCCGATAATCCGGAATTTTGGCGTTGCAGCGCGTTGTCGAGGCATTGTAAATCACATAGTGATCAGGATAGATCTCTACGCGCGGTCCGCTTACAATCTCTTTATTCATCGTCCCATGGACATTCTCCATCTGCCCAGTTTTATCGCCATAATTGTATACTATTTTTTGCCCGACCAGCCTGGTACCCGGCTGCCATAGAGTAGCTTCCTCGTCAGCAAAGACCGTCTCGCTTTTCGCATTGCCGTGAATAAATTCTGAAGTGATTTTTCCCAAGCCTTGCTCGATCAGCGCATTGCCTTTTGCGTACAAGTCGCCACTACTGTCTTGAAAATACAGTTCATCTCCTTCAACAACAACAGGCAATGGTTCTTTCGGTTTTTCTTCTTTTTTCTTTTTAGCGGCTTCGCCAGTCTCTGCGCACACAGCCACGCCAAGCATACACGACAAAGCTACAGCCAGCCATTTATACGATTTATTCATTATGTATTCTCCCGCTCAAAAATATCCTATTCTTTATTGTACACGCCAGGCTTGAGACTGTAAAGAAGGAACCCCGAAGAGCTACATTAAAACAGGAGTAGAGTGAGTAAAGGGAGGGTTCGGAGTACGGACCTAATTTGAAAAACAGACGAAGAGATTGCTTCACTACATTCGCAATGACGCTGACCAGTCCGCTTGTTCTGTCGTTGCGAGGAGCGCAGCGACGCGGCAATCTCCCCGTATGGGAAAATCTGAAACGTTCTTTTCTATCAAAAAAGCAAGCACAAAGTGGCATGAAGCCTGCTTTGTGCTTGTTGATCACCATGCTATTGTGTTACAGCGCCCGGAGGCACCACGCCCATTAAAGATGTTTCGGCTTTAGTCTGTACGAACATTTGCGCCCCTACGGGAATCTTCAGATCATCACCATGAACAAAGGCGCCACCAATCACGCCAACCGGCCCTAAGATAATCATGCCCGCTACAGTAGCGCCAGCTGCTTTTGCATAGGACTTGGTTTCTTCTTTGGCCTTATCACCCAAGAAAATCGGCACCTTTATTACATCAATGGTCTCAATGTCTTCATAATTAATCTCAATTTTTCCATCTCGGCCAAAGTTGCTGGCGCGCTCTACTTTGCTAATCTTACCTATGCCGCGAGCTCCTTTGGCTACGGCTAAGATGCCATTAATATACACATCGTCTGCCGCTTGAAAATCCACCACGTCGCCTACGCGCGCCATTTTACTATCCAACGCCGTCAAAAAGCTAATTTTAATCAGAGAGTCTTTAGGCAAAGTAAGCGGAGCTGTCTGGGCTTTGCCGTCAGCATAGGCCATTGAAAGTAATTTAGCCACCCGGTCCTGAAATGCGCCCGGAACCGAATTGCCGGTTACCATCCGTTCCAGTCCTTCTATTCGGCTTTTAACAGGAACTGTACCATTCACTTGATGCTGCAACGCCCACTCCACGGCGTTAACTTTTAAAATCAAAGAAGGCGCCGCTTCTGTCGAATGAAAAACAGAATTGTACAGGGAATCTACGCGTGGAATAATCGCTTCTTTCGTCACCTGACCATTTACATCTTTTTCTAATTTTTGCACCCGTTCTAACAACGCGCCGGTTTGCTCACTTCCATAGAGCCCTTTATCAATCGAGTTAAGTTTGTCTACTACTGTGGCTTCTTCCGCCAGCGCCACTCCACTGCTCATAGTTAAAACAAGCAACGCCGCCAACATTATCATCCATCGTTTCATCTTCTATGTAGCCTCCTCATCCTTAAATACGGACATCAATGGTTGCCGAAACGCCTACGCCTTGTACGCGAGTAAAGTTAACCGGATTTTTACTGTCAATAGGCACCAGGGCTTTTACGCGAAACTGTCCTCCATTGAAATCGCTCTCCAATTGCAATACAGCTTTTGTCCGGTCCACTAGTTCCTGCGAGCCAGTTACCTGTACCGCCCCCACATAGCCGCCGCTGCCAAAAGTCAGTACAGGCACGACTTTGGTCGCAAATTCATTGCCCGCCTTGCTTTTAAACGTCAACGTATTAATGAAGCTATTCAGCGGTCCGGCAAAGCGATCCACCAAAAAGCCAATACCGCCTACTTTCAGTACATCGCCTAAACTAAAAGCCTGTGTTGCCGGCATAGCGATTCCCGTTGCCAGCGCTCCAGCCAAAACTGCCGCCATCAATTTTTTTTTCGTTGCCATGATTGTTCCTCCTTTTTCTTGCATGCACCTTCTTTGTATAGGAATATAGGTTCGACAAAAGCGATGGCATTCCTGCTTGTTCACAAAACTGTCAAAAACCAGGTAACTACGAACGAGGCACGGCACACAGAGTAACAGAGAAAAGCCAGAGGAATCAGAGGAAAAAATTGAACGAGGAGTAGACTATTATTCAACCGCGAAAAGCGCGAAAAATTCAAACAAGAGAACCTAAAGTTACCGGAGGAAAAACACATGAAGAGATTGCTTCACTACGTTCGCAATGACATAGACTAGACAACTTCTCCTGTCGTTACGAGGAACGCAGCGACGCGGCAATCTCAAAAAATTATCCCTCTGGCCTTTCTCTGTTTCCTCAGTTACTCTGTGTGAAACGTCTCCCCATCTTAAAAAAAGAAAAGAGGCCCTGCATTGCAGAGCCCCATAAATATTGGAACTAATTAGAACAAGTACGAAATAGTAGCGCGGAATTGCTTCGATTTCACAGCGCTATTATCAATTTGCTCAATATCTTTGAAGAAAAGTTTGAAAGCGGTTTTTTCATCAGGCTTGTAGTTAAGACCGTAGTAAAAGCCTTTCATATTCGGGTCAAAGTCAGTCCAGCCGCCCATGTCGCCATTATTCTCTACGCGATAGTACGTTGCAGAAGCAGACAGTTTTTTATCAAAAGCATAGCTTACACCCAAATCATAGGCTTTATTGGCGTCGCTAGCATTAGATTTAGCGTATTCCGCTGCAAACGTAGCTTTTCCCATCTCATAAGCAGTGTTAACAGCCCAATAGTTACGGTCTGCTGCGGCTGCATCATAGCGCGCTAAGGTTGCACCTAAGGTCCAATCTTTCGCAGGCTTATAAGAACCGGACACAGCGTACGCTTTATTGCTATCTCCATATACTTCTTTCAAGGCCGTTACTGACAAATCGGTTACACCAGATTTAGCTTTAACAGTAATGCCATCCGCCATCATATCGCGACCAACATAGCCTTCTGTACTATAAAGAAGCGCTGTTCCACCAATAGTCCCGCCTTGACGCCCCAACTTGTAATTAACGCCTGCATTATTATACAGGAAACCAAATTGATCCACTTCCGCCATGGATTTAGTATCCTTAGAATAAGCTCCCGGAGCAATACGGAAATCATTGCGGAATTCTTGTTCCGTAATGCCTTGCGCAGCAAAACGGCCATAGAAGTCCAGATTTTTAGCTACATTGGTCTTGGCATTCAGTTTCAGCGTAAAGCGACCACCATCTTGTTTAGTCGCATTATCTTGACTGTACTGCATTTCTATTTCCCCATCCATTTGCACCGGCGCCGCCAAAGCTGCCGTAGTCGGCATGGCGATCATAGCAGCAATCGCCGCCATTAAAAGTTTTTTCTTCATTTGAATCTCTCCTTGCTATGTATGTTTGTACGTCTTTCGTTTACATCTTATCGACAATCTTTCCAAACAAGTGCCCATGTTTCCTTGCCCGTACTTCTGCTCGACATTTCTGTCTCCTATTAGACGTAGACAAAATTCTACCATGCTGACAAAAAAAAGTAAAGAAAAAAGAAGCCCCGCAATTATATGCAGGGCTTCTTTGCCATTCATCTTCGATTTAGAAGAAGAATTCAACCTGTGCACGGTAATATTTGTCTTTGCCGCCATTACCTGCATCAGTAGCTTTGTAATCGCCGTACATGGTACGGAATTTGATGTTTTTAGCCGGTACATATGCACCGTCAAAGTACCATCCTTTAGCACCGCCTTGCGCAGGAATGCTAGTAACAAAGCTACCGCCGTCATAAACAGACAGAGCTTCTGTACGAGTATAACCTAATGCTGCCTGCCAAGTACCCGCTTTGTTCAAATCAATGGCTTTATACTGCACTTCTGCTTTATAGCCTTTGCTATAGTCACTAGCGTCAGACTTGTTGTAAATTCCAGTCAATTTCCAGTCTTGGTTGAATTTATAAGCAGCTCCAAGTTCCCAGACATTAATGCTTTCTTTGCCGCTATTATACCCATTCATGGTTACATTGCCGCCAGTGCGATCTTTAATTTGGTTGTACGTTCCAAAAACACGCAGGTTCTTAGAAGCTGCCCAATCCAGTTCAGTACCAAATACGCGGTCATTGTTGTTATCGGTTCCAGCGCTGTCTGTAGGGTTAGGATTGATAACACCATAGTAAATGTTAGCTTTCAGCTGATTGCCAAATCCAAATTTAACACCCTTGATGGAGCTTTCATCGAAGATAACGTCGCCAATAGAGGTTTGCATCCATTTACCAGCAACTACATCAACTTGGCCAACTTTACCTTTAGCATACATTTCGGAAAGATAGATTTTGCTATCATCCTGAGCATTGGTGCTAGCAAAGTTATTGGTTCCTTCCAACAATGCACGAACACTCCACGTATCGTTAACTTCAGCAGTAGCGCCTAAACGATAACGAAGCTGTTGCACATGCGAGCTAGCATCGCCCGGCAGATCCTTGTAGGATTGGTTGATGTAACGCATACGCAAGTTGCCATCAAAGCGCAGATTGTCGGATTTTTTCTCCAACTTGGCAACGCGAACGCCGAGGTTTTCGATCTCAGCGCTGAACTCGGTAGCCAGCTTGTCGATGGTAGCTTTGGTTTCAGCATCGGCTTTGTCGCTACGAGCCATAGCTTTAGCAACGATCTGAGCCATTTCATAACGGGTCATGGTACGGTCGCCGCGGAAGGTGCCGTCGCCATAGCCGTCAACAATACCAGCTTTAGCCAGTTTGTTTACAGCATCATAGGCCCAGTGTTTCGCCGGAACATCGACGAAAGGATTGGCAGCTGCAAAGGCGGTAGCGCCGATGCCGAGGCCGAACATGAGAGCAAGAGCAGTTACAAGACGTTTTTTCATGTGTTCATTCCTCCTAAGAATTTTGTATTTGCGCACAGACAAATACATAAACTCAGTCAGAGAAAGCAGCTCATGAGTATCCACGTTTCCTCAATAGCCTTTTTCTACTTCCAAGCAAATATGTACTCATCCGGTCACGCCTAATTTAATTCGCTCCTGGATTCAAAACTCCTGCAAAACTGAAAAACTTTTTTCAAATATTTTTCAGTCTTTGACCGAGCGGTCCAAGAACTAGATGCAGTATACCATAATAAAGAAGAAAAGTAAAGAACGAGTACGGAGTACGTTGTTTTAACAGGAGTAAAGGGAGTAGAGTGAGGGTACGTGAGAGAATAAAAATACCGTGTTTCGAGCCCTCCCTGTACTCACTCTACTCTTGTTCAATTCTCGTTCTTCTGGTACTTCCAAGCCAGTAGAACAGCCACGTAGTCGTCTACCGGCACAGGCGGAGTTTGCATAGTGGTAGGCAGTAAGCGCCGCCAGCCTTGTGGAGGCTGTTGCTGCCAGTACAATTTGCGTGCTTGCTCTGTTGTATGCTTTTCATCCACGACGAGAAATTGCACCTTATGCTGTGCTGCCAGTTCTCGCAGAATAGCTGCTTGCGCCGCTGAACCGGTGCCGTCGCCGCAAAGGAGGACTTGAATCCTGCCGTCAGCCAAAATTGAGGCTATTTCTTCTTGCAAGGCCGGGGTCGGCACAACGAGCCGCTTCTCGATAGAGCCATCTAAAGCCACTACGGCTACGCCGCATTTCTCCCGCCCCGGATCCACTGCTGCAATCATCGTTACTCCTCCTGTAAAAAGCAAAAACAAATATTAAACAGGAGTAGAGGGAGTAAATGGAGGGTATGATAGAGAAATAAAAAATAATACAATTCTCCCGCGAGCCCTCACTCTACTCCCTCTACTCTTTGTTTATATATCTCGTCCTCTTCTTCTCTATCGTTTTACTTTATAGCCCGGACACGGAGTTCAATACGCACGGGGCCTGCAGTATGCACATCTTCTATAGTAACCGCCGAAAGTTCCACGCGTCCGCCGAGGCGGCTCATTTTAGCCGCCGTTTCGTACAGCTGATTGGCTGGTAACGAGCCTACCATGCCTGAAATCGGATCCGGCAGCACCCCTTGGCGCACGGAAAGAGCATTAACTTGTTTCAAAAAGAGAATAATAGCCCCTTCATTGGCCCCGGAGTCCTCTGCGATCGCCTGCATTTCTTCTTGCAAAAGAGTCGTACCTTTAGCGAAGACAAGCTGATTTGAGTACAATTGCAACGCCCCGAATACGGGCTCCCCGTAAACCGTATTTCCTGCCGCCACTACGCGCAGAATGCGCGGCGAGTCGACTTTTCGTATTTCATCAATCGTCGTATCAAACTCACGCTGGCTTATCACGAGTAAGCCCAGGTCTTTATCAATATTCAAGCGCTGCAAAAGCTGCGCATTGGTTTCACGCAAAAAAGCTTCCAATTCTTGACGCAGTTGTTCCTGCGATTCGCGAGGATCAACCGAACGCGAAGCCAGCACCTCTCCTGCTTGGAAGACAATAGCCCCTTCGCGAACTACGCGAATGCCAGTTTGCAATTTGGCGGCAATTTCCTGCAGCTCCTCCAGATTACTTTCCAATTTCTCTTTATTACGATTCAACTCTTGGATCTTCTCTTCCAAGTCTTGCTGCTGCGCCTGCAGACGGTTCACTTCACCCTGCGAGGCAGCTAGCGCTTCCACCGCCCGATCTTTTTCGGCCACAGCCTGCTGCAGCTCTTGTCGTACCGCCGCTAAGCGTTGGTTCATCTTTTCTACTTGATCACTAACTGCAGCAAACTCGGTAGTTTTCTCGGCCAAACTGGCTTTGGCCTTGTCGGAAGCTTCCTGGCTAAGCTTTGCTTCCTTCTGCAGCTCCACCATTTGTGCTTTCAATTTTTCCATGCCAAAAAGCGCCGTACGCACGTCCTGCGACACAGCCGTCAAAATGCCAAAGGTAGCGGTAACAATCAAAATCCCGGTGACAATCGTTACTACTGTCGAAGTATGCTTGGGACGCAAACCGAACAAGGTCAGCTTCTTCTTACCGACCTTCGACCCCAGGCGATCTCCAATAAAAGCAATGGCTCCGCCCATTAAAATCAGCACTAAAATCAAAATAATACCGTCCATAAGGCGAGCCCCTTCCTTAGAAAATTTAATAATGAACAGGAGTAAAGGGAGTAATCAGAGGGTACGAATGAGGGTATCGATTATTATTTCAAAACAAAAATAACAAAAACTCTCCCGTAGCCCTCACTTTAAGCAGTAGACGTCGGTTGCTATGCCATCCATGGCGCAACCGACCCTAGGCGGGTCCAGCGCCGTCGCCGGTTCTCTTGTTCAATCCTGTTGATATTTACCTGGATTTACGCCAGATGAGCCACGCACCAGCAAGGATGCCAACAAGATTGGGAATCCACGCCGCCAGTATAGCTGGAATAGCACCGCCTTGTCCCAACGCGGTAGTAATGGTCATGATAGTATAGTAGATAAAAATGACGACAATGCTGATGCCCAAGCCGATGGAGGAACTGGAGCGATGCGGGGCCAAGCCCAAGGGAGTGCCGATCAAAGCAAAGACAAAGGAAGCCAAGGGAATCGTAAAGCGTTGGTGCAGCTCCACCTCATAGGTCCCTGTCTTCACGTATTCTCTCTTCAAAGCATTAATATGCAGCTTTAGTTCTCGAATGGTCATTTCCGCTGGTTCTTTTTGCTCCCTTGAAATATCCTTGGGGGCTTTATCGATTGGTAAAAGTTGCTTATCAAAACGAATCGTTCGATTCAAACCGCCGTCCGGCGTTAAATCGTGAATAACGCCATGCTCCATTTCCCAACGGCCTTCATTCCAAACAGCTTTTTCAGCGTTTTGAATGCGAACCACTTGATCATTTTCAAATTCTTGTACGGTAACAGCATTCATACTGCTTGTTTCTTCATCAAATTTACGGGCATAGGTCAAGCGGGTAATTTTCCCCTGCTCGATATCTTTAATGATAACATGATCTTGCGCCTTGGGTTTGGTATTCTTTTCGATTTCATTCTGCACAGTATACCGATACGCTTCGTTGGCCGCCGGTACCACTTTTTCATTAAAAGCCACCGCAAAGACGCTGACGAAAAAGGCCACAATAAATACCGGAGCTGCCAATCTGGCAAAGCTAATGCCGCCAGATTTCATTGCCGTCAATTCGCTGGATGCCGACAGCCGTCCAAAAGCCAGCAACGCCGCCAACAGCATGGACATGGGAAAGGTCAAAACAATAATACTAGGCAAGCTATAAATAAACAGCTTTATCACACTCGGCAAGCTGGCGCCGTATTTAGTTACATATTGAGCAATACGAAATAGCGTGCTTGTGCCGATAAAAATACTGGAAAACGAGCAAACGCCGAATACAAAAGGTCCTAATAATTCCTTCAGAATGTATTTATCTAAAATGCGCATCCAGACAATCTCTCCTCATTCATGAGCCGTTGTTGAATGGGTAACGCATGCAAGGTTCGGCTCTTAGAAATATGCTTATAAAAGGGCTCATTACAAACTGAAATTTTCACCCAAATAAAATTTGCGAGCTATATCGCTATTGGCGATGGTTTCACGGTCACCATCAATTAAAATTCGACCATTATTCAAAATATAAGCTCGATCGACAATGCTAAGGGTTTCCCGCACATTATGATCGGTAATTAAAATGCCAATGCCTCGTTCTTTAAGATAGCTGATAATTTCCTGAATATCCGCCACAGCAATAGGGTCAACACCAGCAAAAGGTTCATCCAAGAGAATAAACTTGGGCTCTGTCGCTAAGGCCCGGGCAATCTCCACCCGGCGTCGTTCGCCTCCAGAAAGCTGCGACCCTAGGCGATCACGCACATGCTCTACATGAAATTCCTTCAGCAAGCTTTCTAGTTTTTCTTTGCGTTCCGACGCAGTAAGAGGGGTAACTTCCAAAATAGCCATTAAATTGTCTTCTACCGAAAGCTTGCGAAAAATGGAAGCTTCTTGCGGCAAATATCCCAGACCATAGCTGGAACGAACATGCATAGGCAGTTTCGCCACATCTTCGCCGTCGATCACGACACTGCCCTGATCCGGTTTCTCCAAGCCAACAATCATATAAAACGTGGTGGTTTTCCCGGCGCCGTTGGGTCCCAGCAATCCCACTATCGATCCCTGGTCTACCCGAATGCTGACGCCATCCACCACAGCGCGTCCCTTATAGCTTTTTACCAAATTATTGGCTTGGATATACATACAGAAGCCTCTCTTTCAATGGATGAGAATTAAACAGGATTGAACAAGAGTAAAGGGAGTAATCGGAGGGTACGCAGGAGGGTGACGAGGTACGGTTTGTTTAATTATCTTTATTATCCTGCACTTCCTCAGTAGGTTTGGTTTGCGAAGCGCCGGTGCTGGGGTTAGGGTTGGTAATGACTAGCCGGGCGCGTCCAGTGCCTTCCATGGCTTTGTCGTCCAAGTACAGATTCAGCGTATTACCGACAAGTACATTGCCGTCCTGAACAGCTCTGGCGTTGCCGGTCATGATGATCTTGCTGCGATCTTGACCGCTTTTTTCGCCATAATACGTAGCCAAATCAGACGTAGCGTCCAACTTGCGCGCCTCGCTGACAATGTGTACATTACCCGTACCTATGGCCCGGTCTTCCTTAAGGAACGCTTGGATATGATCCGCCGTCATATTGCCATCCGTCATAAAAATGGTTCCACCCTGCGGCGTAATGGCGATTTCACTTTCCTGGAAATATTCCACACGCGGGCCGATTAGGCGCTTGTCCCCTTTTACAGCCACTACATTGCCCTGCGCAATGAGCTGCTTGCCGCCTACAGACCACAATTCCACGGATGTCATATTCAAATCCGGTCCGGTTACCTGCACACCATTGCCGCCGCTGACATGAGCGTCTTGGGTTTTGCTATTGTATTCTACCGTCTGTCCGGTCATGGTTTGCTGGCCGCGTACAACCTTTACGCCCCCCTTGGCTAGTACCATGCCTGTTGCCGAATCGTAATCAAAGGTATCGGCCGTTACTTCGGTCTTTTCTCCCGGCGCCGCCAGCGCTAGAAGCGAACTGCTGCAGACTAGCGCTAACGCCAAGGCCATTGCCATTTTTTTGCTTTTCCAGAATTTCATACTCCAGCCTCTCCTTCCTATTGCTTCACATAACGGGCATTGCCAATAACCTTAGATTTTTGAAAATCCCGGTCGCTTTCAATGCGGTCGCCACTGACTTGTGATTCCTTGCGGTTAAGCTGCGCTTGCCCTTGCCCGTAAATACGCTCTTCTTTCGCAAGCCAGCCCATTTCTTTTGCTACAAAAGTGTCGCCATCACTGGATACCGCTTTGACATCTCCTGTAAAACGCAGAGTTTGTTCTTTAGGAACATACACGCCCACTGGCGCTGTCAAAATCACGGTTCCTCCTTGCGGTCGGTAGAAAACACCACGCACATTCTGCAGGGTAATCTCCTGGCTATTTTTGCTGCCCCGCATGGTCTGCGCCGTCACTTCCCAGACCAGCTTACCGTCCTTGCTTTCGGAAATGGTGTTCCCCTCCATAAAGATGGGTTCTTCTTCCGTTTGGACTACTTCCTTCGGCGGATCCGGGAACTCTTCACGCCATAAATAGTACGCGCCAAAAAGCACGCTAGCAGCCATAAAACTTATTAAAAGCCAGCGGCCCTTTTTCATGCTTCTTCACAGCTCCCATCCACCTTAGTATTCCAACGCTTTTGGAACCAAATCCATTCATCAGGATGTTCCCGAATAACTTCTTCCAATAACTGCGTCATTTTCAAAGTCAACCGCCGCAAGTCTTCTTTTTCTTCTCCCGTATTTTCGTATTCCAAGGGAGGATAAATCAGCACCCTATGGCCGCTATAATCCGGTTTATGCACGATAAATACAGGCATCACCGGCGCTTTAAACTTGCGTGCAAAAACAGCCGGCCCCAGAGGCGTCGAAGCCGGTTTTCCGAAAAAATCCAGGAAAAGGCCATCAACGCCAGCGTCTTGGTCTGCCAAAAATCCTAGAATTTTCCCCTTTTTCATCGCCTTAGCCGCCCCGATCAGTTCCGTCGTTCCCCGGGCAAAAATTTCGATGCCCACTCGCTCTCGATATTCATTGAGCAGTCGAGTATGCTGATCATTCGGCTGGCGCTTGATTACGCTTGTCATCGGAAACCCAGCCATAGACAAGGCCGCTCCCAGCCATTCCCAATTGCCGATATGAGCGGTTAAAAAGACTACTCCGTGCCCTCTGGCTACAGCGTCTTCTAAATACTGTCGGTTTTCAATCTCCACGAGCTGGGAAATTCGTTGCGCATCCAGTTTCGGTGTAAACATAATTTCCAAAAAGGTCTGTCCCAGGTTACCGCAAAGTCGTCTCATTACTGCAGCAGCAGCTTCTTGGGAGAGTCCGAGGCGTTCTTTCATTTGCCGAATACCACGACGTCGCTGCTTGGGGGCAATGTACCAATACAAAAAGCCTAAGGAGCGTCCCAACTTGACAACGCATGCATACGGCAGCAAACAAATCAGCCGACTCAGCGCTTTCAACAAATGATATTGCCATTCATTGCTCATGGTCATGCCCTCCTTTCACAGCAATTATATTACCACTGCTTCTAATCATAAAATGAAAAGTATCCACTACTGACGAGTATGCTGCTGGCCGCTGCCCTCCACATAGGATTGGACAATCCCATCCCAAAGGCCCTGGCTGCGCAAAATAAACTCCAAAATATCTCGCACGCCGCCGCCGCCGCCGCGATGTGCGGAAATGTAATGACAACGCTGCGCTACCTCAGGGACCGAGTTAGCCACGCCGCAGGCAAATCCCACCTGTACTATGGCAGGAAGATCGTTTAAATCATCGCCCACATACGCAACCTCTTCTATGCCCAGACCATGCTTATCCATCAATTCCCGCAAAGCCGTCTGTTTGTCCAGCGTCCCTTGATAAACATCGCAAATTTTTAGTTCAGCGCTGCGCAAACGAACCATTTCACTTTCCCGCCCTGTAATGATGGCCGTTTTAATTCCTGCACGCTGCGTCACCGCAATGCCCAAGCCGTCTTGCACGAAAAATTCTTTCATTACTTCGCCATCTTTGCCGATGGCAATTTGGCCGCTTGTCAGCACGCCATCCACATCAAAAACCACCAGCCGCACCTTGGAAGCTCGGGCGGTTGCGTCATTCGTCTGCTTGATTGGTATATCCATGTTATTATACCACTCCTTGGCACGAATTTTTATTTATGTTTTCTAGCAATGCCGTCAATAGCCTGGATATCAAGAAGCAGTTCTTCCAATTGATCCAGATACACCATGTTCGGCCCGTCGCATAACGCCTCTTCCGGATTGTCATGCACTTCTAAAAATAAAGCATCCACACCGACCGCAGCCGCAGCTCTGGCTAAATGTCCGACATATTCGCGCTGCCCCGCTGACGCCGTGCCCGCCCCGCCTGGTAATTGCACGCTATGGGTCGCGTCAAACACAACGGGATAGCCAAAGGAGCGCATAATCGGCAAGGCCCGCATATCAACAACTAAATTGTTATAACCTAAGCTAAAACCGCGTTCCGTAAGTAAAATATTTTCACAGCCTGCTTCTTCGAGCTTACGCACAACGTTTTTCATATCATTGGGCGCCAAGAACTGTCCTTTTTTCACATTGACGGCAACGCCGCTTTTCCCGGCTGCAAAGAGCAAATCCGTCTGCCGCGAGAGAAAAGCCGGAATCTGCAAGACGTCCAGCACTTTAGCAGCCGGCTCTACTTGGGTAATTTCATGAATATCACTCAAAACAGGCAAGCCTAATTCGGTTTTAATTTTTTGAAGCATGCCAAGTCCTTCTTCCAATCCCGGTCCGCGGAAGGAATTATAGGAAGAACGGTTGGCTTTATCAAAGGATGCTTTGAAAATATACGGCATGCCTAGGCGTTCTGTAATGGCCTTAATCCCGCGGCCAATACGAAGTGTCCGTTCGTAGTCTTCAATTACGCAAGGCCCTGCAATCAGAGCGATCGGGCGCTGTGCGCCAAGCTCCAAAGAACCAATTTTCACAGTATGCATACTGATAACCCCCTCTTTCAGGGTTCCGCTGTCTTATTCATCGCTACGGCAAGTTGACTCTTTTTTCGTTAGACTTTGTCAGAAAGCCGCGGAAGAGCGCCGCTATTCCTGTGTTTTCTTTCGCGTCTACCGGAAAAATCCCTCAACTTGCCGAAGCACTCATTAAGACATCGGCTCCCTGCTCCATAAAAATACTATACGACTTCAGTTTATCCAAAATATGAACTATTAGTTGTAAAAAAGAGTATGAAAAGATCCAGTTCGTGCCCTCCCTTTACTCCCTCTACTCCTGTTTAAAATTCAATCATTTTCCTCTGCTCAGCAGGATCGCTTCCACACGTTTGAGGTCTTCCGGCGTATCGACGCCAACGGAGGCGTGTTCGGTACGGAGAACCAGAATTTTATGACCATATTCCAGCGCCCGCAGCTGTTCGAGCGATTCCGTTTGCTCCAAGGGAGTCGGCTTCATCGCCGCGTATTCCAACAAAAAATCACGCCGATATCCGTAAAGGCCCAGGTGTTTATAGGCTTGAACCAAGCCTGGTTTACGGGGAAAGGGAATCAAAGAACGCGAGAAATACATAGCATAGCCTTTCTGATCCAGCACCACTTTGACCACGCTGTCCTGCGCCGCTTCTTCCGGCAGCAAGGGCGTGCACAAGGTAGCCATTTTCAAAGCAGGTCGCTCTACAAAAGCTGCTGCCAAGGCTTCAATAACTTGCGGTTCCACGAGGGGCTCATCACCTTGAACATTGATGATAATATCCGCATCCGTGTGTTTACGGGCCACTTCCGCCAACCGGTCCGTTCCGGTAGGATGAGCGCTAGAGGTCAATATCGCCTGGCCGCCGAAGACTTCTACCGCTTTTACAATGCGTTCGTCATCCGTAGCTACCAAAACTTCTTGAACCCCCCGCGCTTGGACGGCTTGTTCGTATACATGCTGAATCATCGGCTTACCCGCCAACAACGCCAGCGGCTTTCCCGGCAGCCTTGTGGATGCATAACGCGCCGGAATCACACATACGGTTTTCATACTTCTCGTTTCTCCCCTTCCACCACTCGGCGAATGAGCTCCAAGAGTTGTTCGTAGCAACCGTCCATAAACCGCAATTCAATTCCTAAAATATAGACGGGCAAAGGACGATCCGAGTGAATAAATTCCGCCGGTATCTTTACGGCGTCTTTTTCGGTTGTAATAATGGCTTTTACACCGGCTTCCACCGCTTCTTGCATGACCTGCTGCATTTCCGCCATCGTATAGTCATGGTGGTCCTCATACCGAGCGGAAGCAACCACACAGGCGCCGATGTCGGAAATAGTTTGTTCAAAGGAAGAAGGATTGCCAATAGCGGAAAGCGCCATGACCTTGACTCCTGCGATTTCAGAAAGAGGCATTTTTTGCGGCGGATGACCTTGGTACCATTCTCGTATTTCAATACAATGCCTTGGTTGATGTACGCTTTCAATAATCGCCGCATCCTGATTGTATTGATGCACTGTACTGCGGATAATCTCCCTCGTATCCGGACTGGATTGGTCTACTTTGGTCAGCAAACAAGCATGGGCTCTATCCAGATGGGCCAAGGGTTCTCGCAAAGTGCCGCGCGGCAGCAAATAACGATTGCCAAATACATTCAACGTATCAATCAAAACAATATCCAAATCCCGCATAAGCTGCCAATGCTGGTAGCCATCATCCAAAATGACAACCTGCGCCTTCAACTCTCTAACGGCATATTCGCCGGTAATCGCTCGGTTCCGCCCGATTACGACCGGCACGCCCGGCAGATTTTTAGCTAATAAAAACGCTTCGTCGCCGGCTTCGCTGGCCGTCATAAAGGTTCGCTTTCCATCGGAAACAAGCCCTACGGTGCCCCGCCACTTCGCCCGGTAACCCCTATTCAAAAGCACGACCCGATAGCCCATATCGCGAATAATCGCCGCCAACCGTTGCGCCGTCGGCGTCTTGCCTGTGCCGCCTACGGTAACATTGCCTAAGCTAATGACTTTACAGGGAAGCTTATACCGCTTTCGTAAGCCCCACCGATACAAGTTGAGCTTGAAAGTCAGACCGGCGCCGTAAAGCCAGGAAGAAACACGCAAGAATAGCAAGATAAGCTTTCCCAGTATTCCTGTTTCCTTCCCATGTACTAATTGATATAAATATGCCTGAATCGCTTCTCGTTGGCGCATACATGCCCCGCCTTCTCTCGTAGTTGGCTCCATTCGAAAGGCTTCGCTATTTTTGCAAAAGTTCCTGCAAATAGCAAATGCTTCGCCGAGAAGCCCCCTTATTTTCGCGGACAATATCCAGAGTCAACGCTTCCATGCGCTGGCGCTCCTTGCTGTCTTGCAGCAAATGCAACACGGTTTCTGTTAGCTCCTGCGCATCACAGACCGTACTACACGCCTGCCGTCCAGAAAATAAAGCATACGTTTCTTTAAAATTGAACATATGAGGACCGATCAAAATTGCCTTGCCATGCGCCGCCGGTTCTAAAATGTTATGACCTCCATGAGCCACCAAGCTGCCGCCGACAAAGACAACGTCACCAACACTATAAATGCGTCCTAATTCCCCAATAGTATCCAGAATAACCACGCTGCCTTGACCGCCCTGATTGGCTTGTTGCGTACGACGACGTACAGGCAAGCCCTTTGTCAAGCAGAGCTTCACTAACTCGTCTACGCGTAAAATTTCTCGGGGCGCTAAAATTAAGGCCGCTTGAGGATATTGTTGCCGCACCTTTAAAAAAGCCGTAAGCAATACTTCCTCTTCACCCTCATGCGTGCTGCCGGCAACCAAAATCGGCTCATGTCCTGTAAGAGTCAGCTCTTGTTTCAAACCTTCTCTTTCTTCAGGCGATACATGCGTGTAGGTCTGGTCAAACTTAGTGTTGCCTGTTACTACCACTCTATGCGGGTCAGCGCCTAGTTGAATAATATATTGCTCATCAATCGCAGATTGCATGCAAAAACGTTCCACTGTATCCAGCATGTCCCGCAAAATACCTTTAAGATAATGATACCGTTTCACGCTACGATCACTAATTCGCCCGTTTACCATCATTACCGGAATCTTGTATTGTCTAGCCGCATACAAGAAGTTGGGCCATAGCTCGGTTTCTACCAGCAAAAAAGCTTGAGGCCGAACTTGGGCAAGCACTCTGCGCGGCAGCCATGGTAAATCCAAGGGAAAAAAGATCAGTCCGTCCACATCCGTCAGAATGCGTTTGGCCATGGAATACCCGCTGGCTGTGACAACCGATACCAACACAGGCGTTCCCGGCATGGCTTTCTTCAGTTCTTTCACCAAAGGGCTGGTAGCAACAATCTCGCCTACTGACGCCGCATGCAGCCAAATGCAGTTTTTATGCGCCACTTTATCCAGCGCATGCGCCGGCAAACAACCGAAACTTTGGCGCAATCGTTCGGCAAAGCCTTCTTGCCGGAGGCACCGATAGGCAAATACCGGCATGGCGGCTATCACTAGTATAACAGTCATGAGATTGTAAAAAAAGCGCATCTTCTAAACCCCGCTGCTTTCTGTCCCAGTATCGCGAAACTGAACCTGATACAACTTCTGATACAAACCGCCAGCCTGCAGCAATGCTTCATGAGAGCCCATCTCCACGATCCGTCCCTGATCCATAACCAAAATGCAATCCGCCCGGACAATCGTTGACAGTCTATGGGCGATAACCACGGAGGTACGCCCTACCATCAGTTTATCCAAAGCGTCCTGCACCAACTGTTCGCTTTCCACATCCAAAGCCGACGTAGCTTCGTCCAAAATCAGCAAGCGCGGATCCCGCAAGATAGCCCGGGCAATCGCAATACGTTGCCGCTGCCCGCCGGAAAGCATGCAGCCCCGTTCGCCAATAGGAGTCTCATAGCCTTGAGGCATAGCTGTAATAAAGTCATGCGCATTAGCTGCTTTAGCAGCTGCTATGACCTCTGCCTGTGTTGCCTCCAAACGACCGTAGCGAATGTTTTCATACACGGAACGATTAAAAAGCACCGTTTCTTGCGGCACAATGGCCATTTGTTCCCGCAGCGACTTTTGCGTCACCGTGCGGATATCAACGCCATCCAGATAAATTGTCCCTTGCTGGGGATCATAAAACCGCGGAATCAGGGCGGCTATGGTCGTCTTACCCGCGCCTGAAGGACCGACAATGGCAATCATCTGCCCGGGATGGGCTTCAAAAAACACCTGACGCAAAGCCGGTTCTCCCGGATTATAGGAAAAGTCGACCCCTTCAAATACCAAATGCCCCTGGGATTTTTGCAACACTACCGCCCCCGGCGCGTCCTGCACATCCGGTTGGGTATCAATCACTTCAAAGACACGCTGGGCTGCCGCTAAAGCGCGCTGTACCACGCCGTAGGATTTGCTGATTCTTTTGACCGGATTCGATAAATTTACAGCATAAATCAAGAAAGCGATTAACGCACCTGCCGTCAAGTCCCCATGAATAACTTCCCAGCCTCCATACCAGATAATCAGCGTCACGCCGATCGCCGCTAAAAATTCGATTAAAGGAGTCAGCGTAGCCATAAGCTGGGCGTTTTTCATTTGCGCCCGAAAGTTGGAAAAGTTCTCCTTTTGAAAGCGTTCAATTTCAAACTCTTCTCGGGCAAAGGACTTGATAACTCGAATAGAGGAAATGGCCTCTTGCAAAACCGACGTAATATCAGCCACCTTAACTTGCATTACATTGCCGGAAGCGCGCAGTTTTTTACCGAACACATTAATAGTTTGCCCAACCAAGGGCACCGTAATGAAGGTAAATAGAGCAAGCTTCCAGTGTAAAAAGAACATAGCGCCAATAGAGCCGATCAGGATAACGCTCTCCGTAATCAACTCAATCAGAGTATCCGCCAACGCTCCTTGTACAGCCGCTACGTCATTAGTAACATGGCTCATAATATTTCCGGTAGAGTTGCGCGAATAAAAAGAGAGCGACAATCTTTGCAAATGGCGATAGATGTCTTCGCGTATATCGATGACAATTCTTTGTCCCACATAGGCCATCAAATAACTTTGCCCGTAGAAAAAAATGCCTCGCAGCAAAAAAACCACGACGATGCCGCCTGCAATGAGATTGAGCATCATCATATCTTTCTCGGCTAAGACTCTATCGATCACGTCTTTAATAATCCAAGGAACGTATAAGTTTGCCGCCGAAGCCAGGACTATGCAAAAAATCGCCGTTCCCAAACGAGGCAAATAAGGCCGCAAATATTTTAGCAGCCGCATATAGCTATTCATGCACTTTCCTCCTGCTGTCGGATGCTTCCGCTAAAATTAAAGCCGCAACACGCTGAACGGCGCCGCTTTCCCCCAATTTATGACGGACTTCCTCCAAAGCGCGGTGCGTAGCAGCATAATGCTCAGCATCTTGAAGATACTTCAAGACCTCTGCCGCCAGTCGCTGCGGCTGCGCTTCGTTTTGGACGAGTTCCGGCACAACTGGCCGCCCCGCAATAATATTGGGCAAGCTGATATACGGTAATTTCACCAACAATTTTCCTAAACCATAGGTTAAGGGATTCACTTTATAAGTCACAACACAAGGCAAATCCATTAAAGCCGCTTCCAATGTCACCGTACCGGAAGCCGCCATTGCGGCTTCCGCCGCTTGCATCCAGTCGTACAAATACTCCCGCACCAAACGAACAGGCACGCCAGCTGCTTCTATCGCTGGCTGCACCATATCCTCTGCTACCGTTGAAGCCAAGGGCAAGACAAATACCGCTTCCGGCACCGCTGCCGCCACCTGCCGAGCTGCTTCCAAAAACAAAGGCAGCAGGCTCTTAATCTCCTGTTTCCGGCTTCCAGGCAACAGCAAAACAATCCGCTCCTGCGGCTGCAGTTTTAAAAAGGCTCGCGCCTCTGCCGTATTGCGTTTCGTTCCCACTAAATCCAACAACGGATGGCCCACATAGGTCACGTTGCCGCCGTAGCGCCGGTACAGTTCCGCTTCAAAGGGAAAAATAGAAGCAATATGATCAACTGAGCGTACCACGCCCTTAGCCCGCCACTCGCCCCAAGCCCATACGGAAGGTGCTATATAGGAAACAACACGAATGCCTTTGGCTTTCGCGATTTTCGCCAAGCGCATATTAAAGCCGGGATAATCAATAGTAACTAAAATATCCGGCTTTTCCCGATCCATCGCCGCCGCTAAATCATCGCGCAGACGGAATAACCGCGGTAAATTTTTAATAACTTCCACTATGCCAATAACGCCCAAGTCGGCAATATCATAGAGAATGTCCACGCCTTCGCGGCGCATGGCTGCGCCGCCCATGCCGAACAAACGTACATCCGGATTCATGGCGCGCAACGCCGCTGCAATGCCTGCGCCATGAAGGTCACCGGAGGCTTCGCCGGCGGAAAGCATGATTTTGCACATGAGACATCCTCCTAGGAATTAAAATATGTTAACAAACAAAAGTAGAGTGAGTAAAGGGCGGGTTCGGGGAGAACCGAAGATTGAACAGGAGAACCGGAGTCACGAGAGGGTACGACAGAGGATATGGGACACGTTTTATTAACAAGAGTAAAGGGAGTAGATGGAGGGCACGATTGAGGGGACGAAGTACGGTTTATTAACAAGATTTTTTATTTTACCACAATGGTAATGTTGTGCGCATCGGCCAAGGCAATGGCTTCTACACGGTCTACGAGCAAGGTTTTACCGGCTTCCAGCACAAGGGCGGATGCACCGGCTTCGATCATGGAGCGAATGGTGGCGGGACCCGCGCCAGGCATGTCAAAGCGCTGGTCTTGCTGGGGTTTAGCTGCTTTGGCCACTACAGCGCCGCTGCCGCCGGCCAAGGCACCGCCGCGACGAATGCAGGCGTCTGTGCCTTCTATTGCCTCTACCGCCATAACGGCCCGATCTTTTACTACCACCGTCTGTCCAATATCCAAAGCGCCTATTTCTCTAGCCATGGACAAGCCGAAATCCATATCCGCCAATTCGCCTTCCGTGGGTTGGCGCTTAGTCAAAATACCTGGCTGCGGCAGCAGCATTTTCAACAAAGCCGTTTGATCCGCTACTTGAATCCCTTCTTGGGCCAATTCTTTCACTAAAGCCAATAAAATGGTGTCATCCTTTTGATCCGGCAATGACGCCAGTAACTGTTGGAACCGGCCGTCCAACTCCACGTTGCCGGAAAAAAGCAACTCCTTGGTTACTTTCCCTAACATCGTAACCTGGGAAACCTCTTCCTGGCGAAGGGTATCAATTAAAAGCTGTAGCTGACCAACGCCAATCTGATGATATACAGAAGACGCTTCCGCTAAGTCGCTCTCCACAGTAGGCAACACCGCTATCGTCACAACAGACAACCCTAAATTTCGCGCACAGAACGCAAAATCAACCGGCAGTCGTCCGACGCCGGCAAGCAAACCGATTTTCTGCATATTCACCGCTCCCATATTCAAATTGAAATGAAAACCTAATTTAAGTTCTCCAAAACAACAGGAAGAGTTACTACAGAATACCCTGTACTCTGCAGCAACTCTTCCTCTGCTGCAACTTATTCGCTGCTGTCACGGCGCGTCCGACAAATCCCCCGCTCCGCATTGCGCAAAAAGCGCAAGAAGTGTTCCACTTCTTCGTAGGATTCCAGCTCCTGCTCCATCATCGCGATCGCTTGGTCTAGCGATAAGCCGTTCTTGTATAAAATTCGATACGCTTTTTTCAGTTCGCGCCGCGCTTCTTTCGGCACGCCTGCTCTAGACATGCCTACGCTGTTCAAGCCGGCTACCTTGGCCGGATGCCCGTCGGCAATCATAAAGGGAGGCACATCTTGAACCACTTTAGACGCGCCGCCAATCATCGCATTGCGGCCAATTTTAACAAACTGGTGCACCCCGGACAAGCCACCGATTACAACGCGATCTTCCACAATAATATGTCCTGCCAACGTAGCGGCATTGGACATGATTACGTGATTTCCTACTATACAGTTATGCGCCACATGCGTATAGGCCATCATTAAGCAATCAGAGCCAATGCGTGTTTCTTCGCCTTCGCCAGTTGCCCTATTTACCGTGGTAAATTCGCGCAATGTCGTCCGGTCGCCGATAAACACATAGCTTTTCTCGCCCTTGAATTTCAAGTCCTGCGGTTCCGCTCCAATCGAAGCACTGGGGAAAATAACACAGTCCTTGCCAATGCTGGTCCAGCCGTCAATAACCACATGCGGGCCTATTTTCGTCCCATCGCCAATCACTACATGTTCACCAATGACTGCGTAGGGGCCTATCTGAACATCCTTGCCAAGACGCGCATTGGGATGAACCACTGCCATCTCGTGAATCATACGCAAAGGTACTACTTTATCCGTTTGCATAATATGACAACTCCTTCTGACTGAGTCTCTGTCAATACTGTTAGGTCATTACTCTCAGGCTGTTTTTCTGCTCTTATATTCCGACTGCTCAGTCAAATAGAAACATCATCTTTTTTTGCAAAAAAAGCCTTTACGCTGAACTATACTGCTCTAGTTTTGTTTTCCTAGGCAACATCACTGTTTTTCTTGCTATTTATGTTTTTTATTCTTGCTTGTCCGACAGGGCAAACATAAACTCTGCTTCCGCTACCAATTGACCCTCTACAAAAGCCTCTGCACGCACTTTACCTACGGAACCGCGCAGACGGGTTACTTCCGCTTCCATACGCACCTGATCGCCAGGTACGACCGGTTTACGGAACTTAACGCCTTCCATACCGGCAAAATAAGCAATCTTGCCCCGGTTTTCATCCGGATACAATAAAGAAACCCCGCCAACCTGCGCCATAGCCTCCAGCAGCAATACTCCAGGCATAACCGGTTTATTCGGAAAATGCCCCTGAAAAAAAGGCTCGTTAGCAGTCACATTTTTTATGCCGACGCCACGCTTTAAGGGCTCCAACTCCAAAATGCGATCTACCAATAAAAACGGATACCGATGAGGAATAATTTCCTTGATTTCTTCAATAGTTAATACCACTATGCGCAACCTCCCTGCCTGGCCGCAGCAATTAACTGCGACAGTTTTGTATTCAATGCATGACCGGACGATACTGCCACTACATGGCCTTTAATCGGACCTGCCAACGCTAAATCGCCAACCACATCCAGCACCTTGTGCCGGACCAATTCATCCGAAAAACGTAGTACATTAACCGCGCCATTTTCATCATACACGGCTGCGTTTTCCATGCTGCCGCCCAAGGCCAAGCCTTGCGCCTGCAATACTTCTATTTCATGGACAAAGCCAATGGTCCGCGCCGGGGCAATCTCTCGCCAAAATAAATCCTTGGTAATTTCCACATCGGCAAATTGAATTCCAATCGCCTTGTGCGGATTAACCGACGTAAAAGTAATACGAAAGCCATCATACGGCAAAATAGAAATGAACCGATTTCCATCCCGCACTATAAACGCCTCTTCGATACAGTAAACCAAGCGTAACGCTTGCTGCTCACAACGCCCCGCCTCTGCTAAGAGCTCCAAAAACGGCAAAGCGCTGCCATCCGCCACAGGCGGTTCCATCGAATCAATTTCAATGAGACAATTATCAAGGTTCAACGCGGAAAATGCCGCTAAGATATGTTCCACCGTAAAAACCTTGGCTTCACCCGCTTCCAACGTTGTCGCCCGCATGGTCTGCGTTACACAGGCCGCTTGCGCCGGAACGCGAGGTCTGCCGGGCAAGTCAATCCGTTCAAAAAGGATTCCCGTATCTGCAGGCGCCGGCAAAAAACGCACTTTCACTTCCCGTCCGGAATGCAGGCCAATCCCGCTATAGGCAACTTCCCTTGCCAGAGTACTTTGTCGTTCCATGATTCCTCCCAAAAGCATTAAGCCTTTGTTTATTCTAGCGGATTTACGTGTGCAACGCAAGTATTTCCCTATGAAAGCCACTAGAGAAATAGATATTGAACAGGAGAACCAGAGTCACGTGAGGGACCGTACGAGGGTTACGGGTACAGAATGGTTTAACGGGGCAATTTGTTCTCATTTATTCATTTCTAGATCGCTCCCGTGTTTCCATCGATTATGCAGCCAAAACCATTCCTCAGGATACTGCCGAATGTGCTGCTCGACGCATTGGGTCAGCACTTGCGTTGTTTGCTGAATTTCTTCTTTTTTATTTCCCGTCTTCTCGACAAATACCGGCGGATAAAGCCAGGCATGATGCCGTCCATCCGCCTCTTGCGTAATAAAAGCCGGCACAATCGGAACCTGGCGCATACGCGCCAAATGCGCCGCACCTGGAGGACTGGAGGCTTCGCGCTCAAAAAACTGGGTTCTAACACCTTCTGCTCCTGCATCCTGATCCACCAGCAAACCGATAATTTGTCCTTCGCCTAAAAGCTGAATCATTTCCTTTACACCTGATTTATAGGTCACATGCATGCCGCTTTGGCGACGATATTCGTTAATAAAACGGTCCATCGCATCATTTGTCTGCTTTTGCACTACTGCCACCAACGGAAAGCCTCGTTTCGCCAAGGCGGCGCCCAAGAGCTCCCAGTTGCCGCTATGGGCGGTCGCCAAAACAACGCCTCTCCCCAACGCCAAGGCTTGTTCCAGATGCTCCGCACCGGTAAAGGAAATCCAGCTATCGAGAGGCTGCTTTAATAAAAGCGGCACGCGCAGCACTTCCATAAACATAGGGCCAAAACGCACCGCGCTGGCGCGAGCTACACGCTCCGCTTCTGTTTGGTCAACAGCTAAACTCAGTCGAATGTTCTCAATGGCCATTTTTTTTCTTTTTTGCGGAGTCAGCTTCCAGGCTACACACCCCAGACAGCCGCCCCACCGCTTAGCCGTCGCTGAGGAAAGAGCGCAAGCCAGACGGCTGAGAAGCTTTACAATAAAGTACAGCATTTGACACTCCTCGATACATTAAGATACAGAAAAGAGAAAAACGAAAAGAACGATACACAGAGTAACAGAGTAACAGAGTAACAGAGCAAGCAGAGGAACGCAGAGAGAAAATTAAAAACCCGGTATATACTCTTATATTATATTCTCTGGCACTTCTCTGTTCCTCTGTTACTCTGTGTTACGTCATCCTCGCCTCGTCCCAGCATTGAAAGAAGGCGGCCGAAGCCGCCATTCTTTTTAGTACGTATAGCTTCCGCCCACATAGGTCTTGCCTGCATAATGCCCGGCATCCAGACGAAAATCAGGTCCTACTGAAACGCGAACCCCAGCGCTCCACTGTCGTCCGTCTTGCTCCAAAAACAACTTAGTCTGCGGCAGCAAGGGCGCTTCTAAAGCGCCAAACAAACCATGATACCGTCCATTGCCAACACCAGCATGCAGACGCAAACCGAAAGGCAAGCCTTTACTGGCAACAGCGTATGTCGTCCGTTGCGCTTGCGCACCAACATCTTCCACGCCGACAGCAATGCCTGGACGCAAAATCTGCTCTTGCGCCAAGGCCCATTTTACATTCCATCTCACTGCAGCGCCTTGTTCCCCCGCAGTGCGGTGCAAAGCGCCAACTTCCAAAGCCTGCCCCAAGCCGAAAACAACTACCTCGTTCTTTTCTCCTGGCCGATTGTACCGGCCAATACTAAAGCTGTGAGCCGGTAGTACATCTGCGCTGACTACATTAGCCAAGCCCGTGCTTCCCTGTAGTGTCGGCGCCGCCTCGGCTTTACTAAAAGCAAACACGGCTAATACAGCTAGACAGGTCCATATTATGCGACTCTGGCTGCTCATACTTTGGACTCACCTAGCGCCAGCTGCTTTAGCTGCGTTTCCAGTTCCCGCACCCGTTTCAACAGTTCAGGAACTTTAGTAACTGCCGCTTCATTTTTCAGCCAGTCTTTGTACGGACGCGCCGGAAAGCCGCCGCAAAAGGAATTGCTGGCAATATTGCCAATTGGCGCGGAACGCGCTGCAAAAACGCAATTATCACCAATAACAAGGTGACCTGCGCTGCCGGATTGGCCGGCGAAGGTAACCCGGTTGCCGATTTTCGTGCTGCCGGCGATACCAGTCTGAGCCACAAAAAAACAATGCTCTCCAACTTCCACGTTATGCCCTAAGTGCACTAGGTTATCAATTTTCGTACCGCGGCGCACAACGGTCCAACCTGTTGTCGCCCGATCCAGGCAGGTATTAGCGCCGATTTCCACATCGTCTTCAATACGTACGCCGCCTACTTGCGGCACTTTGCGATGACTGCCGTCTACGGTCACAAAGCCAAAGCCGTCACTGCCAATAACAGCGCCGCTATGCACAATAACCCGATCTCCCAACTCACAGCCTTCGCGAACTGTTACATTGGGGTAAAGAATGCAATCATTTCCCACTCGACTACCGACACCGACATAGCTATGAGGATACACGATCGTATTAGCACCTATAGAAACGCCGGAATCAATGACCGCGCAAGGCATGATGGCCACATTATCACCCAATATTACATCTTCCGCCACGATCGCCGCAGGGTGTACACCCCGCTCAACCACTGGCCTCGGCGAGAAAATCTCCAGCAGAATCGCAAAGGCAGCGCGCGGATTGTCCACCCGCACCGCAACTTTTGGAAAATCAGTAGCAACATCCTTCGCCACCAGGACAGCTCCTGCGCGGCTGGCTGCCGCCTTTTCCAAATGTGGCGCTACGGCAAAGGTAATATCCTCCGGCCCCGCCTCTTCAATATTCGTCACCGTGTTAATCGGCAACGCCGCATGGGACTCATCAATGACCCCAGATACCAATTTCGCAATTTCACCTAACGTTTTCATTTGTCCGCCGCCTCCTTTACTGGAGACGTTTGAGCACTTCGTCGGTAACGTCAACGCCGCCTTGGGCTACTTCCCGCTTGTACAAAATAACCGTCAATTTCTTTTCTTGAGCAATTTGCTCCAGCGTCTTTTTTAAATCGCTTTCAAACTGTTCGCCAACTTGTTTCTGCAATTGACGATATTCTCCTGCTAAAGCCTGCTGCTTCTGCTGCGCTTCCGCCTGGTCGCCGCTTTGCTCTTTCTGCATTTTTTCCATAATTTCTTTTTCCTTGGCGTCCAATTGATCTTGCAAGGTTTTGACTTTAGGGCTTTCTTTAACTACTTTCTCCATATCTACAAAACCAACTGTAGGCTGGCTGCTGCAGCCGCCAACTAAAAGAACTGCAAAGCACAGCGCCAAAACCAGTGCAATCGTACGTTTTTTTTGCATCATGTCCATCATACTCCTCGTCACTCTAAAATAGACAGCATCCGCTCTCACGGATGCTGTAATGCTTGTGCTACCCATTCCGTAATATCTACCGCCTGCATGACTGCAATCGGTTTTCTTAAGACAATATCCACACCGCGCGCACTAGCGATGCGACCAGCCCGATCCTGCACTTCCTCTTGAATCAGGCGTTGCAGCTCTTGCCATTCCAGTTCTTGCTGCTGCAACTTTTCTTCCAGTTCGCGGATTCGTTCTAAACTCAGATTTTCCGGCGTTATCTTCGACACACTTGGGGACTCCACTTTCACCACGGTTGTTGGTCTAACCACAGCTTGCTCTTGCCGAATCGCTTCCCGCAATGGCGCCAGCGCCGCCGCAAAGCGTTGCGCTAGCTCCGCTTCTTTTTGAGCCAACCGTCGCTGCTGCAATTGCTGCACCTGCGTCAACTGCAAGCGAAGCGCTTCCGCTTCTTGCGGTTGCAAAGACACAATGCGCAGCTTTAATTGCAGTGAAACCACTTCCGGGTCCAATTCACGATGTACGTCTTCCCCGTACGCCTTCATTTCTTGATCCAGTTCTTTCCGCAGGCTTTTGGCCCGTTCTTGAAGCTGTTGCTGCAAAGCCGCCTCTTGTAATGACTGTGTTGCCTGTGCTACAACCGGCAGGGCCGGCATAGCAAGACTCTGCACGTCGTGCGCCGCTTGCAGCACCAAAGACTGCTTTAGCCACTCCAGCTTCTGTCTTCCAGCCAGCCACGCCGTCTTTTTGCTTTGCCATTCCAGATACTGTGGATGCGCCTTCATTACTTTTTCTTCGTCCAATACCGCCCAAACCATCGCCTTTGCTTGTTCGGAAGCCGGTTGGTTTCCGCAGGCGCTCACTGCCACCGCAAGCAGGATTAGAAATACCAATAGAATTCCTCGTTGCTGTCGGCTTTGTTTGGACATCATTCAGTTCCTCCAGTTGGACTTTTCATAGTAAGGAAGGACCGAGTCGAACAAAGAATCGGCTCGGCCTGTAAGTCTTATTTGAATTTTTTGATAACCTCGTCGGTAATATCTTGTCCACCGTAAACGACATTGCCTTTGTCAATGACAATGGCCAGTCCTTTAGCATCGGCCACAGCCTTAACCGCTGCGGTCACTTTGTCGTTGACGTTTCCCAAAAGGGAGGCTTTTTTCAATTGCAGCCGTTCTTGGATCTGCATGTAGTAATCTTGCTTTTCTTTGTCGTTCATGGTAGCCGCTTTGGCGTCAAAATCTTTTTTAGCCAGTGCTACTTCGTCTTCAAAGGACTTTTGCGCTACCGTATAGTCCGGATGCTGCGATACGAGCATATCATAATTGACAACTCCTACGCTGCCGGAGCCAGCTGCTGCTGCATGGCTTACGCTGCCGGACTGCGACATCGCAATGCCCACCACGCTGAGTACAAAGAAGGCTACAATAGCCAGGGAAATCATGCGAATCTGACGTTTTTCTAATTTCATCATTTTTAAGTTTCTCCTCTCTTAGTTGGAACTCATTTTTCATTATACCAGGGCCTCTGCCGCCTTTCAAGAAAAGAAGATACGGTATACGGGGAAAACGCGGAAAACGTAACACAGAGTAACAGAGTAAGCAGAGGAAAGGCCAGAAGGGGTACGGGACAATTTAACAGGAGAATCGGCGACGGCGCTGGATGCGCCTAGGGTCGGTTGCGCTATGGATGGCATGGCAACCGACATCCATAGAAGGTACGTATGAGGGTGGGGATATGTTTTTTGAGCAATGAGATCTTAATGCAGTAACCCCAAAATTCAAGGAACCCCTGCTTTAACGAACGCTCCGGCAAATAGAGAAATTTTTTCGTTAGACGCGAAAGAAAGCGCAGGCATAGCGGTGCTCTGCCGAAGCTTTCTGACAAAGTCCGACGGAAAAAGAGCCTATTCGCTGGATACGTGAGAAAGCTGCGGACTCCTGTCTTAAAAAGTCGCGATTAAACGCAGCCAGCGTTCTTCGTTGGTGAGAACGTATTCGGCGCTTAAGAACTCATGCAGCCGATAGCGCACTCCCAGCTCGCTGGCGTGCTTATCTTCATACCGCTCCAGGCGCAAGCTCCACGGCCCACCCAATTGCTGACGCATCCAAATAATCTTCTCACCATCACGAAACTGATACTTTACTCCCGCTTCCGTCTGTGAAGACACTTGCCACCCCAAGCCAGAATACCAGCGATTCTTTACGTCATTGGGGAAAAAATCCCCTTCCACAAAAAGCTCGCCTTGCGGCGTCGCTTTCCAGCCGGCATGAAGCCGCACTCGCGTCGCTTCATTTTTCTTACCCATATCCAAATAGCCTTCGGCAAACATGCGATAATAACGACTTTCCGCATCCAACACCACTTCGGTTACCGGCCCGGCACGCACTTCTACCAAGCGCATTTGCAAGCCCATCTGCTTCACCCACGAATGGGTAGCCGCCTTCGCCAGCAGTTGATCCGCCAGTGTTTTCTCGTAACGAGCCACAAAGGAGACAGGCAGTTGCAGCCAGCCTTGCCCTTCCTGCTCCAAGTCTTTTTGAACGTTATAAAGCAATACGTTGGGCAAGCTGCGCGATCGCAAAGTAACCTTCAATGCTTGAACCAACGGGGCTTGCGGCGTCATTGTCAGCTTAATCTGTGTCTTTTTGCCAACTGACACTTCCACTTCCGGCCGAAACTCCGGCAATTGATCAACAAACCACTCTCTGACTACGGTCCGAGCCAGACCAGTCCCCCAGTCCGCCGCATCTACTGGCATACCCAGCAAAACTTCATCTAAGATGTTTTTTAGCGTTTCCAGCTTAGCATCTAATTCTGCACGTCCTTGTGGAGGAAAAGACTTTTGCTCCCAAACCAAGGTCGTCTGCTCCACCACATCTCCCCAGGGGCTTAAACGCAAGGATATCTGCGTTTCTTCTCCTACCGAAATAGCAGCCGTTTCCACAGAATATCCTATTAAAATGCGATCAAACACTTCGCGCACCATACGCTCATAAACTACTTGCTTAGGTTCAATCACAGCTAACGGCCGCCCTAACAATACCTGCTCCGCCACCGCATTGACACTGGCTTGAATACGCAAGGCCAACTTTCGTGGCAACGGCTGCCCTTTATCATCGCTGATATTGACGGCTACTTTGGAAATGATGGGCTCCGCAGCCGACGCCGGGATTGTTCCCAAGCATTGTACTAGAAAGCACATTCCCAAGCACAGGCCCAGCAGCCAGCGATTCATCAGAACTGACCGCCAAAGCTAAAGTGAAATCTCCCGCTCTCATCGCCTTTACCATAATCCAAACGAATCGCTCCCAGCGGTGTATTCATGCGCACCCCGACACCAAAGCTCTTTTTCCAGGAATTATCACCGCCAATACCCGACCACGCTCGTCCGGCGTCACCAAAGACTACGCCATATACTTTCTTTGCAATAGGAACTCGGTATTCCAAGGTCGCCGCCCACATCTTATTTCCTTTGAATTGATCATCCAAATAGCCGCGCAGCGTATCTGAACCGCCTAAAGCAAAACGCTGGCTATCTGGAAGGTCTCCATTCGCCCATCCAGCCATACCTCGGAACGCCAAAACATGATCGCGTCCAACCTTCCGATACGTTCGCAACTCTGTATTGTACTTTTTAAACGAAAAATCGCCGCCTAAACCGGCAAATTCGCTCGAAACCGAGAACCGCCGTCCTTCGGTCGCATTGAAAATATTATCGCGGTTGTCAAATACACGCTGCAAGACAACACTATTAGTTGTTCCATAATTTCGTCCCAAGTAAGCGGAGTTAAATTCCGGATCATAATGCTCCGTTCCAGGAGAAGCCTCGTAATCTACCGGACCTTCTTCATAACCCATATACTGATCAGTCCGATGCTTTAAGGTAATATAGTTTCGAACAAATTCACCTTGTGGACGCCCCAAAGTAATTTCTACCCCTTTGCGCCGTTTGTCATAAGTTGAACGTTTCGCATCTGTATTGTCGTAATAATCGGTATATTCATTGGTCATATCATACAAACTAAAGCTAAGAGACGTTTCTTTGTCATCCACCCAAGGACGAGTATAGCTGAACTCATAATTTCTGTTTTTCCGATTTGTATTACTGGCGCCTTTGCCTCCAATTTCCCAGTGAACCTTGATTTTATCACCAGTACCGCGGAAATTGTTATCTCCTACTTCTAGAATACCAATGGTTCCATCGGTTTTACTATAGCCGGCGCCAATAGTAAAGACGCCTGTTTTTTGTTCTACTACATCAATTTCAATAATAACTGCATTGGGTTCACGTCCAGGGTTCAGTTTAAAATTAACATCTTCAAAAAAGCCTAAGTTATAAATACGCTGCAAACTTCTCTTGGCCAGCTTACTATTAAAAGGCTCGTTTTTCTTCAACTTCATTTCCCGAGTCACTACATAACTTTTGGTTTTTTCGTTGCCTTTGACAATAATATCTTCTACAACGCCTTCGTTGATACTGACCTTCAATACGCCATCTTTATCCAAGGAGAGATCGCTGACTTTAGCAAGTATGTATCCTTCTGTTTTATACAGTTCTTCAATAGCTGCCGCATTATCTTGCAATTGTTTCGCATTGAGCACTTTGCCTTCCGGCACGGTAAGCAACGCACGCAGTTTCTCTGTCGCTATTTTAGTATTGCCAACAATATTGACTTTATTTAGCACCGGATTTTCTCTCAAAACATAAACAACCTGCACGCCTTCCGGCGCCTCCACAAAGGTCGCCGTCACATCAGCAAACCAACCGCTTTCATACAATGCTTTCAAGTCGGTTTGGATGGAAACCGACTTCCACGCATCGCCCGGCTTTACCTGAATATACGGCAATAGCTCGCTATCCTTAATTACTTGATTGCCATGAATTTTTACGGCGCTAATTGTTCTCCCTGTATAATCCACTGGCCCGGCTGGCGTTCCTGCAGTAGAAGCTTCAGGCGCCTCCGGCGCCGCCAATACTACATCGCTGCTCATCATCCAGAATCCGCCTGACAGCCATGCCGCCAAAAGAACTTTACCGTATTTTTGCTTTTTATTCATGAATGTCCCCCTATCTGCCTATTGTCCTACGCCACGTAATGCTTTACCAGCCGCCCGCAAAGCTTTTTGCATCTCTTCGGGTGAAACAGCTTCCGCTTTGACGGCTTGCGAAGATTCCTTAAGTTCCCCTTGTCGATCTGGCTGCAGGCTAACCTCACTCTGAGAAGTCCTGCTCGAAAGTGAAGGTTCCTCCGCCTTTGTTTCCGCCCCCTGTGCCTCTGCAGCAATCGGTCTAGCCTGTATTGCCACAGCAGGCGCCGCTATCTGGTTATTTGCAGTAGGAATGGAAATACCAGGCACCGGCTCTACGGGCGTTACATTTTGCTTAGCCCAAAAGATACCTGCGCCAGCTGACAAGGCCAATAACACGGCAAAAGCCATCGCCATTCTCTGCCAACCCCAGCGCGGCTGCAGCCAAAAAGGAAGTTTTCTGCCTTCACGCACATGCTGCAATTCGGCTTGCGCTAAAAACAAATTCAACTCCCCTTGCATTTCTTGCCTTTTACCAAAAGACTCTTCCGCTTGATGCAACCACTGCCTAGCGGTTGCCAAACGATGGCACAACTGAGTTTTTGATTGCATCTTCTTCCACCTGCCTTTAAATACGACTATACAGTCCCAAAAAAGCAAACTTCTTTCAATTCTTAAAAAGAAGCAAAAAAACAGGTTAAACAAGCAAAAACAATAGCTAGCATCAAATTAAGCCGCTTATATACTTCTTTTCTTCTTTCTGCTTTTCTTTCCCCTTTACCAATGCTGCATAAAGCGAGAGAGCATGCCGCGAATCCTGCGTACTCCCTGTTTTTGCAAACGATATACATGAGAAAGAGTAACATTTAATTCTTCCGCTAATTCTTTGGCTTCGCAGTCCCGCAAAAAAATACCGCTTACCACTTGCTGCTCCTTTGCCGGAAGACGTCCTAGCGCTTGCTGTACTTGTCCCACTAAATAGCGTTGCTCCACCTGTGTCGCCACCGCCGGACCGGCATCCAACAATTGTTCCGCCAGAGTGGCCCCGTCCGCCTCCAGCCAAGGTAAATCTATGGATGTCACCGTTTGACGGCCTTCCTTTTCCAGATAGTTCAACATGCGTCCTCGAATACGGTGCACGGCAAAGAGGCTGAAAGCAACACCTCTTTTTACATCAAAGCGCTCTGCCGCCTCAATCAACCCTACCGTCCCTTCTTGAATCAAGTCCATTTTTAACTCGGTAGAGACTTGAAATGACATGGCCGTTTTAAAAACCAAAGGTTGGTAGCTTTCGATTAATAATTTCCGGCTGGCATCGTCGCCTTCTTGCTGCCATTTTTCCCATAAAGCAGCTTCCTCATCAAAGGACAGAATATGAATTTGCTGCAATGCCTCCAGATACTCCTTCATGTCACCCCTCCTCTCGCCGCCAATGCTTCAGGAAACCGGCAGTTCATGCATTTTTCCATATTTAATATAGTATATCATTTTTACGTTTTTCTTAAAATCGGATTTTTGTCTCAATGCCAACAATTTTACGTTTTTCTTCATTAGTGGCCGCAAAAAAGCTTACATTTCGATTCAACTCATATTTTGCCTCCCATGTATACAGTTTATTGTCCTGGTTGGTCGTATAGGTTACATACAGCTGCGGCGTCAAGTACTTGCCCAAGCGAGCATTATAGCTTTTTTCTACATCCTCATCCGTAGTATCTTTGCGTTTCAGCCATATATTCCCTAAAGCATAGCCCCGAATCATACGAAATTCATCCAGTCCCAACAAGTCACGCAGCGAATCTTCTACGTCACTGACCAACCTAACTTCCAAACCAGTACTAAAAAGGTCGTATACCTGCTCTGTACCAAGAGAGCTGCTGATACGGCCAAGCCCGGCCACTCCTGTATTGCGCCCTCGCAAGGTCAACATTTTGATGATTTCATCCTGCCCCATCGCCGGCTCTGAACGAAGCTGCAGCTCCATACTCTCCGCCGGCCCTGTAATGCCTAGAAAAACAACATTTTGTTGGTAAACTGTTGTCGCCCGCAGCAGCAACACGGGCAAAAAAGTTCCCCGGCGTCCAAATTCCGCTTTGGCCACATTCACCTTAAAGGGAGTTCTCAAATATTTCACAGTCCCCCTTGTAGCATGCACTTCTCCCTGTAAATGCGGCGTTTGCAGCGTCCCTCCCGCATGAACAGCGCCTTCTAATTCCATATCATAGAGCAAGGGGTTATAGAGGCGCGCGCCACGCTCTACTTGAAAGTCTACATCCAAACCTAAATCCCAGCCCCACGAAGTATTACTATCAACGAGAGGAATGTTGACGCTGTTGCCCTTGCCAATGGTGATCGCACCGTTCAGCTTAGGAGAACCATGATCCGGAAGCAATTGCAGCTGCCCAGATAAAGGACCTTTAAAGTATTCGCTATCAATCTTGGCTTTATCCAAGTTTAGCTGCAATTGGTAAGCAACAAGCTCACGCCCTTGCAAATGAGCTTTCCCTGTTGCCGCAACTGTACCATTTCCCAAATGACCCCGCAAATCTGTCAAAGACAGTTCGGTACCATCAAAGTCCATTTTGAGATGTACATCGGACAACGGTTCTTTTAAACCTTTAACTTTTACAATCCCTTTTGGCACTTCCACCTCGCCGTACCACAATGGCTGAGACCAAGTCCCGCCTAAACGCACTTCTCCTGTTAAAGGTCCTTCCGCCCAAGCTACTTGCGGCAGCATTAACGGCAGCATGCCCAAATTGGCTTCGTTCAAATTTAACCGCAAATCCATCGGACCATCGACGCCATCGCCCCGCAGCGCCGCCACCGGCACAGTCCCCCTGACCCGAGCCCGATACGGCCCGCTAGCTAACGACGCCTGTTCCACTTCAATCTTTTTCTGATCAATCAACAACAACGCTGTGGCTGAATCAAAGGATACGCCGCCAAACGTCCCTTGCGAGATTCCTATCGACAAGTTCACAAAAGGCTTATTCGCCGGCCCGGACAACTGAGCGACAAAGTCCAAATTCCCTTTGGCGGAAAGTTTTGGGAAAAACCAGGTTGTTAAAAGACCTGCATCCAACCCAGTTCCGCCAACTTCCAGCTGATAATCTCCTTTTAAGTCCGCACTTCCCTGGGCCACCAGCTTGCCATTTGCTCCTTGTTTAGCCTCAAAACGATGGATGGTAACCACACTGCCTATTTGGCTGACATGAATATCCGCTTCTTCCACCGGATACCCTCTAAGCAAACCTTCCTGTAAATGACCATGTAAGTCCAAGCTGGGCACGCCGACCTCGCCGCCTATACGCACGACGCCATCTAAGCGGCCGTCCACACCAGAATCGGCGATACTCAAAACAGGCAGCAACTGAGCTAAATGGCTGTGTTGGACTTCCAGGAAACCATCAACCACGCCATTTTCTAAATTAGCATCGCCACGGAAAGAAATAGTTCCCTGTCCCAGTTGCGCGGAAAATTGAGGTATGCTTACATAAGAAGCAACGCTCTCCACATGGCTTTTTACATTTTGTACCTTCTGCCCGTTTAAAGTTAGTTCAGGAACCGATAGATCGCCGGAAAAAGTAGGCCGGTTTCGTGTACCGCCAACCATACCGCTAAAGCTGACCAACCCCTTCACCGGATAGGGGTAATGTACCTGAATTTGCGCCAACTCAAGATCGTTGGCTTCTACCCGGAACGCTAAGTTCCCATGCGCATCCATAGACCCTTTTGCTCTAAGGCGCGCCCGCAAAATATTCAGCAGCAATTCATCCAGATCCAGGCTTCCATCTTCGTGCAAAGCATATTTACCGCTCAAACGCGAAAAGAAATACGGTGCCGCCTCAGGTTCCGTACGAAAAGACCCGTCACGCAAAATGAACTGCCCGCGTACAACAGGAGTTGTCATAGTGCCGCTAATCTGCATGGTGTTTTCCAATTTTCCCGTTACCAAAGCCGCCACGCCGGTTGCCGGCAGCAATTCCTCAAGACGAGCTTCCTTGCTTATCGCTTCCAAGGCCAGCTTGCGTTGGCCTCGCCATTCCAAATTTCCTCGCAGTACATGCTCTGCTTGGCCCCGTTGCAACATACCTTGCCGTAATTCCAGTCGGTCGCCGACAATATCAGCTTGTGCAAACAGCGAATCGTAGGGCGCTCCGGCCAATTCACCGGAGCTAGCTTTCAGTTCCAATACGCCCTGCGGCTGTTTCCAATTGCCAGCAAGCTGCAAGGCTATATCGGCTCGGCCTGAAAACGGTTTCCCTTGAAGAAGCGGTTGCAGTCGTTCCAGCGGCAACTGGCTGCCAAAGAACTGCAACTGCACTTCTTCCCCGCGAAGATTTCCAATGCCAGCCAGACTGCCTCCCCCGATTTCGCCCTGCAATTGCACATCTTGGCCGTCGTCGTGTTGAACCAGCACCGCAGTAAGACTTTCCGCCGCAACACCTTGCCAGCTTCCCGCACGCACCTCCAGCGTCCCCTGCAGTACTGACGGACGTGTCCCCCAGCCTTTTCCTTCCATATAGCCGTCTACGCTGAGCATGCCATCTACGCCTTGTTTGGCCAGCTCTGGAACCAACGAAGCTAAAGAAGGCAAGGACAGATTTCTTCCTTGGCAGGCCAGTCTATAACGCTGGTCCTTCCATTGCAGCCAGCCGCTTCCTTTGAGCAAGCCCCCGGCTACATCTCCCTCAAAAGAAAGCACTGTTAATTGTTCCAAATCTGCTTGTAGCCTTGCTTCAGCCCGCTCCATAGATATTCCGCCAAGATCCGCCTTATGCAATTCCACTGTTCCCGCTACCTGCGGCTGCTTAAGCGAACCACTCAACTGCAAATCAAACCCAGCATCACCAGCCATGGCGATCACGATATTGGGTACATATGATTTCAACTTTGCCAGATCCACATGATCCGCTTTACTTTGTAAATCAAAGGTCAACTGCTCCAGTTTTCCAAATTCCCCAGCCGCCCCCCGCGGTAAATGAAGATAGCCGCGCACCACCGCCGACTGCCCTGCCGCTTTGCCGCGTAAGGCCACATACGCCTTATGCTCATTTTCTTTATGCAAAGAAGCCAAGGTCACCATGCCATTTACATCTTCCACAGGAACACCGGCGATCTCGGCAGACACATGTTCCAGCTGCGCATCCAAATTGACAGCCGGCCGGCCGCTGCCTTCCTGTCGCAAAAAAATCCCAGCCTGCGAAATGCTGCCAGTAAGATTTTTTATCTGAGCCTCTGCAGGCAATAGCGGCGCCAACTGAGAAAGAGCCAGTTGCGGAACCTGAAGGTTTACCAGCCCCTGTCCTTCATCGTTCCAGCGGCCTTGGGCCGTCAGCTCCTGTCCGTCAAAAACGGTCTTCAAATCCAGTACGGTTTTGGATTCTTCGCTGATATGCACCGAGCCGGCCAAGTTTTCCAATTTCCACGCCCCTCGCGGCAATGAAATATGTACAGTTCCTTCTACCAAGATAATATCTGCATCCAACCGGCTTTCCCCTTCCGGACGCTGGCGCAAAAACTCCTCCCAGGGCCATGTTCCCTGTGAGTCTTGCTCAATGAACACGCGAGGCTGCTCCACCTTTATCTCCGAAACCGCTTTAACCGGTTCCAACTGCCCCAAGGCCCGCAATGGATTTAGCTTCACCTCTATGCGCTGCGCGGTCAGTAAAGTCACTCCTCCCGGCGCCGCAGTTCGCAGCTCGGTATCGCGCAAAACCACCGACAGCGGCGTTTCCCAGGAAACAGAGCCTACCGACAGTTCTCCCCCTAAGGACGCACTGAGCTGCTGCACTACGCCAGGACGAGCCTCCTCCAGCCAGGTTGCACTCCACTGGTATATTCCCAAAAAAAGAAGGAGGGTCACTGCAGCTAAAACACTCGCCCCTTGTACCAAGCGACGTTTGTTCACACTCGTCCCCTCCTTTCTCTCCCTATCTATTTACGAGCAACAGGAATCCCCATCGCTTTTTCCAATTTCGCCTTGCTGGTGTTGTAGTCGTATAAGGCTTGAATATAGTTGGTTTTCGCCTGTGTCAACGCTACCTGCGAATCCATTACATCCAAGTTGGTGCCTACGCCAGCGCTGTAGCGAACTTGAGCAATTTTATAATCTTCTTCAGCTTGTAAAACCGCCACTTTGGTCGTATCAATGCGCTTTTCCGCTTCCTGCATGTTTAAATAAGCCTGGCGCACTTCCAGATGAGCGGCATCACGCGTCTTGCGCATCTGCTCCTGCGCTTTTTCCACCGATGCCTTAGCCTGGCTAATTTTTGCATCGGTCAAACCGGAATCAAATACATTCCAGTTAGTAGTAACATAAACGCGCCAGTTACTATTGTTGTCTCCGGGAAAAGCGTCATCATAAAAATCGTACAATGAAGACAAAGCAACAGTAGGCTTTTTACCGCTTTGCGCAATTTGCACGCCTTTCACAGTCGAAGTCAAAGAATCTTTGGCCTGCAGTACATCTGGACGATTCTTTAAAGCATAGTCGATACAGTCTATCATCGACTGCTCATATTTCTGATATGCCAGTTCCTCCTTCAATGTAATCTTCGTGTCCAAGGGCAGTCCAATTACATTATTGAGAGAAGAAACCGACACCTCATAAGTGTTGTCCGCTTTAATCAGCGTCTGCTTGGCATTGGCCAATTCTACTTCGGAACGCAGCACATCGGACTTGGCTACAGTACCAACATTAAATTGCGCCTGCACATTTTTCAAATGCGCTTCCAGGCGTTCCACCGACTCTTTATCCACTTGAACCATATTGCTGGCTTGCAGCACGTCATAATAGCCGGTTGTTGCATCAAGCTTCATCTGCTGCCAAGCCTGTTCCACGCTCAGGTTTGCCGAATGCACGCCTACCTTGGCTTGATCAATGGACCCTTCCAGCTGCCCGCCCGTATAAAGAGGCACCGTCATAGTCACTGTATTTTCGTACAAGTTTTCAGTATACGATGAACTATAGTTTCCGCCGCGACGATTGTCAGTATGTGTATAGTTCAACACTGGCATACGTCCGGCCCGCGCCTGCCGCAAAGCGCCTTCCGCCTTTTTCTGATCCGCCAATGCCATTTGGCCGGTCGGATTAGTAGCCAGGGCCTTTTCAATCGCTTCCTGCAACGTCAAATCAACGTCAGCCGCCCATGCAGTTTGCCCGCACAACAACCCGCTTACCAGCATTGCTGTCATCACTGTTTTCCAACCTTTACGTTTCTGCACCTTGCATCCTCCTTCATATTCCAAGCCGTGTTATAAACTCAATCTCATTTTTATTGCGCCACCGTCTGACCAAGCAGTCAGCACAGCATAGCTTCTCCATTATACGAGCGTTTTTTCTTGCTTGTCAATGCTCTCCTCCCACCCTCAACTTCCTTTTAAAAAGAAGTCCTAACACCAAAATAGGTGGTTTCGCGCGTATTCTTACCGGCGCTGTCCGTCTGGCCCACTAGCCAGGTCTGCGGCGCAATGCGCCACTGACTGCGCACTTTCCATCGCAAATCATTAGGGTCATAGGCATCCACGGAAACAATCCAGTTTTTGCTCAAATGGTTATCCACACCCAGTCCCAGCTTACTATCCATCAAGCCCGCCCTAAAGTCAAGATCGCCATTGCGCCGTCCCATTTGCAAGGTAGTCTTAGTTCCTTCTCCCAAATTGGAAAAGCCCAGCAAGGCAAAGTCCTTTTCCGAGGTATCCAACCGCAAGTCGATATCCGTCCGATATTTCCGTTGCTCTGGATTATAGAAGAAATCAACATCGCCGCCGATCTTCATAGAGTCAAATTTGCCCAACATTCGATTGGCCTTTTCACTGGCTTCCCTGGCATTGCGCAAGGTTGCTTTGATATTCCGGCTTGTTTCCGGATCGCTTGCAATCCCGTCCAACGAAGTAGCGATACTTTCAATTCGCGCGCTGGCATTTTTCATGTTGTGCAGCATTTCGCGCATATCCCGGGCGGTTTCGCCGTTATTATCCAGCGTAGCCACCATGGTATCCACCCGCGCAGACAAATTGCGAAGATTTTCTGACATCACTTGTAAGTTCCCCACCATGGTACGAATGTCGCTTTCGTTCTGCACCGCCATACGCGCCAGCGCAGCCGTAAGCTCTTCCATGTTTTGAGCAATCGCTTTCGAACGTAAAAGCGCTTGCTTTAAGGAATCTTTTACTGCCGGGTCCCCCACTAAATCATTAAAATGCGCCAACAGCGTCCTCATTTCCGCCATTGTTTTGTCGGCGGATGCCATGACGGAATCGATTCCCTGCGCCTCCGCGCCGACCACAACCTCTCCTGGATGCAGATTATGCTCGCTAGGTTTGTTCGGCGGTAAAATCGTTATGTACTTTTCTCCTAAAAGTCCTTCTGAAGCAATAGTAAAGACAGACCCGCGCGGAATTCGCACATGGTCAAAAATACGCAAGTTTACCGTCACGCCGGTAGTCGTCATTTCCACCGACTGCACACGCCCCACATCTACGCCCGCATAACGAACAATGGCCCCATCTTTAAGGCCGCCGACCTGACTGAATACAGCTTGAATCGGATAGCCTTTGGTCGTTAGGCTAAAGCCTCCCAAGTACATAATCATCAGGGCCAGCAGTACCGCTGCCGCTATGGTAGCCGCACCAACCTTCACTTCCGTGCTATTCGTGCTTGCCTTCACTCAACATCCTCCTCATGGCGGCCGTCCCCGGCCGTTTCATTCCATGAATAAACTGATAGACAACAGGATCTGCCGTCTCTTGCATCCGTTCTTTCGTATCAACGGCAATGACTTTTCCTTCATGTAACATGGCAATCCGATCTGCAATGCGCATGGCGCTGTTCATATAGTGCGTAACCACTACCGAAGTCACTCCAGTCATACGTCGGGCCCCTAAAATCAGCCTGTCTATTTTCTCTGTCATCACTGGGTCCAAGCCTGCTGCCGGTTCATCATACAAGACTACTTCCGGGTTATTGGCAATGGCTCTAGCCAAGCTAACCCTTTTCTTCATGCCCCCCGACAGTTGCCCTGGCAACAGGTCTTCCCGCCCAACCAAGCCTACCATACGTAGTTTACGCCGAACGATCTTGGTTATTTCTTCTTCCCCCAGTTTCGTATGCTGTCGCAAGCCAAAGGCTACATTATCGCCTACCGTCATAGAGTCAAATAGAGCCGAATACTGAAAGACCATGCCCATGCGCAAACGAACTTGATTCATAGCCTCTTCGTCCAGCTGCGTTACATCCTCCCCCAGCACCCAAATGCGACCGCTCGTCGGCTTAGCCAAGCCGATGATCAAACGCAGCAGCGTACTCTTGCCTGACCCGCTAGGGCCGATAATGACAAAAATCTCACCTTTATGGATTTCTAAGTTAACATCGCGCAAAATATGTCGGCCATCCCACTGGACATTGACATCTTCCAGGCGAATCACAGGTTCTCCCACACCCACAGGCCACCTCGTTTCAACGATACAGAAGCAACGAAAGAAAATAATTGCTCACAAATATTAAAATAATCGAATTGACAACCGAACCGGTCGTCGCTTTTCCGACGCCTTCGGCGCCAGCTTCCGCGTGCAAGCCTTTATAGCATCCCGTTAAGGCGATAATCACGCCGAAAAAAGCCGCTTTCACCAAGCCGCCGGTAACATCATTCACCACGGCAAACACTTTAATAGAATTCAAAAATGTCTGCGAACCAATGCCTGCGTAAAAAGTAGCCACCAAATAGCCGCCAATGGTTCCGATCAAATCTGCAAACACCACAAGCATCGGCAACATGACAACCATCGCCAAAAGGCGGGGTACAACAAGATACGCCACCGGATTCGTCGCCATTACTCGTAATGCATCAATTTGCTCCGTTACCTTCATCGAGCCGATTTCAGCCGTAATGGCCGCACCTACACGACCGGCAACCACCACGCCTGTCAAAACCGGCGATAGCTCGCGGCCCATAGCAATGGCAATAACACCGCCCACTGAAGACTGCGCTCCATACTTAATAAATTCACTAGCCGTCTGAACCGTCATAACCATGCCGGTAAACAGCATAGTCAGCATGACAATCGGCAAGGAGTTCACTCCCAAATGGGCCATTTGCTGCAGCGTATGACGCACGCTCGGTCGCTGTCGAAACAGCTGTCGAAACGTGTCCAGAGCCAAAAGGCTAAAACGGCCGCAACGCGCACACGCGCCTAACACAGACCGACCAATTGCTCCAAAAAATTCTTCGACCATGCGCCGCCTCCTTTTTGCCTACTTGCCAATTTTTTATAATTCCATACCGAGGGCGCACTTCCCTGCTAAGATGGTGAAATTTTTGGTGAAGAGGGGGCCAAAGTACGAATTTTTAACAGGAGTAGAGGGAGTAGATGGAGGGTACCAAAGAGCATAATCGGAAAAGCAAGAGAGATTGCCGCGTCGCTACGCTCCTCGCAACGACGTGCAAAGCCTGCTGACAATACGCTAAGAAAGCAATCATCGCTCTAACTAACTATCTTCTTTACGAGCAACCTGAAGCAACCTCCTCGTGCATTTCTTATATTAAAATCAAACTTCGTAACCCTCACTTTACTCACTCTACTCTTGTTAAATCCATATTTTCCCGTATCTTTCTCCAGACAAGAAACTCCTGGCGCAAAATGCACCAGGAGTTTCTGTCTTATTTTTTAACTTGCAGGGTCACCATGGTATCCCCGTCAATAATATAGTCTGTCATAGTCTTGGATTTGCCTTTGTCGTCTTTCTTATCTTTCGCGCCAAGCAACCCGGTTTTCCCCTGGGGTTTATTTTCTTTTTTCTCCACGATCGGTTCTTCCGCTTTGGCTGCCTTGTTTTGAATCTTTTTCGCCTGCATGGCCCCCGGTCCTTGTTTGGCCATTTCTTCTTCTAAGGGAGCTGGCTCGACGACAATGTCGTTATTGCGATCACTTTCCGTAAAGCGTTTCACTTCTTCTTCCAAAGTGCGGGTACGCTTTTTCTGCAAAAGTTCCAGCAACAAATTCCCCTGGCCTTCCATAAGTTTAGCAATGGGAATCGAACCGCCGCCGCGCACCAGCAACGACAAATTGCCTTCCGGTTGTGTTTTGGGAACGTCATAGTTGACTGTTCGAATAATGTTTTCGCCCCGATACGGTTTTAACGTAATCTGAATCTGCGCTTTTTCCCCAGGCTTTACACTAGCCTGCACTGCTTTGGCCTGCGTAATCACCGCTGTTTTCCGCTCTTCCTCCACTTCAATCTGCACGTTCACATCAAACAGCGTCAAGGCCTGAAAAGAGTTGCCAGCCAGCAAATTCAAGCCTTCAAAAAGTTCTCCCATGGCGGTTTCGCCAATATTGGCCGGACTATAAAACATATTCTCGCGTACTACTACGTCTCCCGGAACTCCAGGCGCGGAAATTTCGAATTTCACTTTAGCCGTCCCCGCCCCTTGACGATCCAAGGTTTTATCCACCACATTATACACTGCCGCCGTAGCTAAAAGCGGTGTCAGTTTTTCATCTTGTACTACTTGCAACCCGGCATCCTGCTGGCGTTGCAAATCCTTGTCCATTACATGGACTCGCACAGGCACAATATTCGGATATGCGCCTACCTCGCCAGCAATGCCGGCACCTCGATCTTGCGCAATTTTTCCAACCATAGGACCGGCGGAGCCTAGTTTAAATCCGCTTTCTAAGCTGGGAACGGTAGTAAAAATATAAGCCTGACTTAAAAAATAACTGCTGCCGCCGCGGCGCAAAAACGGATGTCCAAAGGCAAGTATTTTACCATCTTCCACATAGGTCACCGTACCAATAGCGCCCACGCTAACATCGCCGCGCACCAGTTCCGCAGCCAAGGCGCTGCCAGGCTGCAACGAGCCATAGACGGCACTTTCCGGCGACGCGCCGACCGCAAAAGGAATCAGGTTCAAAGGCTTCACCTTTTCGCCCAGCCACTTAAGCGCCTGCGGCGTAAAACCGGCAACCATCAGCGGCGTATCCAGCGGACGCAAAGAGCCGCTCATAGCTAAGGCTTGCTCTTCGCTTGCTTGGCCCGCTGCTCCCGCTAACTGCTTATTCTTTTTTTCTTCGGTAGTTGACGGATTCGTCTTTTTTTCCGGTGCCGGTTCCCACAATTTCAACATGTCTCCAATGGGGGTCAGCATGCCCACCCGATGATCCGTCAAGGACCACCCATAGGCAATAGCGCCGACCAGCTTGCCGTCAATATAAACAGGGCTGCCGCTCATCCCCTGCACAATGCCCCCAGTCCGATCAATAACGTCACCATAGGTGCGCACCAAGATTAAATCACCGGAAGGCCCCTTATCTTTCAGTACGCCGATAACTTCCACGCCAAACTCTTCAATGTCGGTTCCAGCCACTACCGTTTTGGCTATGCCTTGCATACCTGGGCGCACATCGCCTACAGGCATAATGTCCGCAGCTAACGCTAACGAGGAAAAGCTCCAGAAGAAAAAGGCGGCCGCCAGGGCCGCTCCCATTTTTTTAAAGGTAGTCAACATAGTTTGAGTCCTCTCACTCTCTTTATTTACCTGCGTTCCACTCGCACAACCACTTTGCCGGCCTGAATCGTATCGCCAGGACGCACCAATACGTCCCTGACAACTCCGTTCACAGCGGCCCGCACAGCAGGCTGCGCTCCCGCCACCGTTTCCACTCGCACCAAAACATCGCCCTCGCGAACATCTTGTCCTACGCTGGCCAAATCCTGTCCCGATACGCGTCCCGATAGTACAGCCTTATGATCTACCAAGCCAGCGGCAAACACTGTTCCCACCGCTAATAACAGCACCAACGCCAGCACCGTCCAGCGAAGCCACTTTCTATTTTTTTTCATACTTCACGCACCTCCTTGTGCCTTAAAAACCGTTTACTGTCACCTTATCTGTATTATACCTTATTTCCGCTTATCTGCAAACGTTCCTACAAAACATTCACTTTTTAGGAAAAACGGCCAATACCGCGCCGACAGAACGTTCCCGGCCATCCGACGGGCGATTCATCACTTCATTTCCTACTACCATTTCGCTAGAGCCGCCGCCATCTAGATTCATGGCATCCTCCGCTCCCAATTCCTGCATTAATATCGCGATTTCGGTCAGCGTCATACCAATGCTTTTCTGCTGTCTGCCGTCAACGACCACCAAGAGTACGTTCCCTTGTTTGGTGCGTCCAATCGCCGTACGCGGCGCCCTGCCTCCCGCTACATCATTCCCAAATTTCTCTAGTTTTGTTGTAACGTACACTTGACCTCCTTGAACAAGCATCGGTCCTGCTCCCAACACATCATCCGCCCGATCCCACAGGTTTCCTAGGCTCTGCTTCAATTCCACCGCATCTCCTATTTTCAAGCCGTCAAAGGCCGCCCTGGCTTTGCCATGAACTGATAAAACCACTCCCTCATCAGGGATCGGCGTGTTCCCCTTGTCTTTATTAATTTTTACAATCTTCCCTTTTACCAATACATATTCAGCGCCAAAATCATTGGTTCCTGTGGAATCGCCGTTAAAATGATTGTACAAAATCAAGCTGTCTTCCGTTCGCTCCTGATTAATGCCGCTAACCGCCACCAACATGCCATTTGGCAGCTTTACTGTGCCGACATAATCATCGGGCTTGCCAATACGCACCATGCCGTCATTATAAATGCCTACCGCGCTTCGTGGTATGTAAGAAAGGCTGACCATTTCCTGATTCATTTTCATCAACCCAATAATTTCTCCATCCGGTTCAAAGTAACCGCCATTCACAGCGGCCAACGCCCCGGTTCGTGCAGTCATCGAAGAAACTGTCTCCAAGCCGGGAATTTGATCTTGTGATAAAACAGCCTGCAGCCTCGCTCTCTTAGGATCCATCTCCAGTGTATAAATGCTCACTGGCCCCTTAGCTGTCGCCCGCTGCCAAAACCGATAAGTTACGCCTTCGTGCAAAGTCTGCTCAAGCTTTGTATCCTTAGCCTTAAAAATATCAATAACAAGACGATCCGGCCCCTGCAAAGAAAAGACCTTCCCGACGCTGGCCGCATTCAAAGGCAGCCTTAATTCAACCTTCCCCGCCAAAGCCGTCAGTTTCAAATCTCCCACGACATCATCTTTTAAATCTACATTGCCAGGTGCGCCCGCTCCCAAACGCCCGGGGAACGAGACGACCAGCATGCCGTTAGCTTCATCTACCTTCCAATCCGCCGCCATGGGACGATCTGCATCCACTACGACTCGCAACAGATCCGCCCCGGAGCTATAGCGAACTCCGCTCACAACAGGCGCTGGCTGCGCCGCTCCGGCCCAAACCGGCGCTATCGCCAACCACAATCCCATCCATAGCATAAACAAAACTCGAGCCATCTGTTTCATTACAATCCCCCTAAACTACGAAAAAGTGGCAGCCAGCCCTCCCTAACGGGATGACTGGCTGCTTGCTTTCACACTGGCGCTATTGGTCATGCTCAATTGCCTATACATCATATCTGCTAAGCCAATGCCCCCCGCCTGGGACATATTCTTGCTCAATTCTTGGTCTAACATGGATTGCATAATCTCTTCTCCCTGAGAGTCCTCGCCAGTCAAGCCGGTTTTCGGCACACTCGCCCTCATGGTTGTCAGCAGCATATTCAAAAACACAGATTCCATTTCCTGACATACACGTTTCAGCTTGGCTTCGTCGCCGGACTGTCCTTTGAGTTTCGCCGCGCTTTCCGCCTGCCGCAGCTGATCGGCAAACACCGCATCCCCCGCCACAGCCGCTGTCGTCTGGGCATTGGCTCCAAGGCCCGCCTGAACGCCGCTTTGCCCTATTGGTTCTATCCGCATTTGACCAGCCTCCTTCAGAGAAAGTACGGAATACAAAAGAAAAAGCTACAAAACAAGAGAATCGGAGTCACGGGAGGACACGACTGAGGGTTAAGCAGTGCAATTTTAATATGAAAACCACACGAGAAGATTGCTTTGCTTTGCTCGCAAGGACGAAAGTTAGTTAAGCTGTCATTTTTCCGAGAGTCTGTCGAACCCCTGCTAAAATCAACAACCCTGCGTGCCCTCCATCTACTCCCTCTACTCCTGTTCAAAAACCGAACCCCGCAGCCCTCATTCGTACCCTCAGATTCCCATCGCGACTCCTGTTCAAATCCCTCTACTGTTCAATCACCACTATATGATCTGAAGATCCGCGTGTAACGCCCCCGCTGCCTTCATTGCCTGCAGGATCGAGATTACATCTCGCGGAGTCGCGCCTACAGAATTCAAAGCGTTCACCACGTCGCCCACACTAGAAGCTGCCGGCAAAAGCAGCATATTGCGGTTTTCTTCTTTTACATCCACATTCGTATTAGGCACTACTACCGTGCTTCCGCCAGAAAACGGCGGCGGTTGAGAAACGCCAGCGCTTTTAGTGATTTTTATGCTCAAGCCGCCCTGCGCTACCGCAACTTCATCAACAGTGATATTAGAGCCCATAACAACCGTTCCAGTACGCTCGTTAATGACTACTTTAGCTATCGCATCGGGCACAATAGGCAATTCCTCTACCGCCGCAATAAAGCTGACTAAATCCTGTTCATAGTATGCCGGTACCTGAATTTGAATGCTTCCGGCGTCTCTAGCCCGGCTAATAGCGCCAAAACGTCCGTCCAAAGCCTCTACAATCCGACTTGCCGTTGTAAAGTCAGGCTGAGCCAACGAAAGAGTCAGCGTGCCATTACCGCCCAAGTTAAAAGCTACCTCTTTTTCGACAATGGCGCCATTGGGCGTCATGCCGACAGTGGGAAAGTTTTTCTGTTGGCTGGCGCCACCGCCTCCAGCCACAAAACCGCCTGTAGCAACAGGCCCCTGAGCCGCCGCATACACCTGACCGTTGGCCGCTTTCAAAGGTGTTTGCAAAAGGACTCCGCCTTGCAAGCTTTTGGCATCGCCCATCGAAGAGATGGTTGCGTCGATCGTATCGCCAGGCTTGGAAAAAGCCGGCAAGGTTGCCGTCACCATAACGGCCGCCACGTTCTTCGGTTTCATTTGCGTTGTAGAAGGCATAACGCCAAAACCCATCAACATATTCTTAATCGACTGGATGGTCTGACTGATTTTATCCGAATCGCCGGTACCAGCCAAACCCACAACCAAGCCGTACCCTACCAATTGATTATTACGCACGCCTTGGATCTTAGCAACATCCTTAATCCTCGTCGCCGCGCTGCCTCCCCAGGCTGCCTCACTCACTGCCGGCACGAGAGAGCATAGAAAACAAAAGCAAAGCAGCAGAGCCGTTAATCGTCTCATTAAGGTTCCCCCTATATCGAACTCAAAACAGGAAATCAAATATGGAACTCAAAATACCTTGTTTCTGCTTCTGCGCAAGCGGCCCTTTACCATTCACGAAAATTTGCGCATCCGCCATGGCCGACGAAGCAACGGTATTAGCTGTTGTAATATCATCAGGCCGAATGGTCCCTACCAAACTGATGATCTGTTCATCATTATTTTGCTTAATCGACTGTGTTCCTTTGATGACCAAGTTGCCATTCGGCTGCACTGCCGTCACCGTCGCCGTCATGCGAGCGCTCACGTTATTACTATTTTTTATACTGCCATTTGCAGAAAAGCTATCTTTCATATCATAACTGTGCTCCGTAAGCCAGCCCAGGAAGCTGCCCACCCCCGCGCTGGCCGAACCATTGCTTTTCTTGCCGTTCGAACTGGAATCAGAGCGAGTAGCGCTAAAGTTTTCGCTAATTACAATCGTCAAAATATCACCCACCGCTTGTGCTCTTCTATCGGCAAACATGGAACGATCATTCCACAACGACTCCGCATGGACAGAGGGAACCAACAAAAAAGTCAGTACTAATCCTGCGATCATCGGCATCCACTTCTTGTTCTTCAACATTGCCTCACCTCCTGGATGCAGTTACTTCCACTGTAGCCTCGTCAATCACTTTGGCTGTCACAATTCGCTTCGACAACAAGTTTTTCACACGTATCCGCTGCCCAACACTGCCATCCTGCAGAGCCTCTCCAGCAACGCTGACAAGCATCTCTCCCTGCCTCACCTGAAGGGTTACAGCCGCCCCGCGCCTCATGATAATTGGCTGCACTAACATTGACTCCATAAGTATATCCCCGCTCCGCAAGGGCCGTTGCAACTGCATCCCTATAGCTTTAACCGGATCTACCAAAAAGCCGTCCGGCAAGCGCCCCGTTTCCAGACGCAATTTCTTCAAATCCCCCGGCTGCAGCAAGGTTTTTCCCGGTAACATACGCGATGCCACTACAACCTCTTGATACCGCCGCACGTCCAAACGTAAAATAGCCTGCCCCACCTTTTGCGCATCCTGCATGGCCACTACCCGCGCCACCGTTGGCGCATTATAGCGCAGACCATAAAGCAAATCCACCTGCAATTTCACTTCGCCTTCAGGAACTTCCAACCGTTCCGGCAAAGAAATCACACGTACCTGTACGCGATCATCGCCCGGCTGTACATCCGCTTGGCGATACACTTCGCCCACAGCTACGTTGGCCACTTCACTCGCTTCAAGCATGCGAGCTTCTACGGTTGTCCAAAAAGGCAGGAGAAATAAAACTCCTGCCAAAAAACATCTTGCGAGGCGTTTCATAGCCTTGTTACCCTATCGCTTCAAGCCTGCAGCCACTTCCAGCATGGAGTCGGCAGTGGTCACGGCTTTGGAATTCATCTCATAAGCACGCTGTGCCACAATCATGTTCACCATTTCATCTACAACCTGAACATTGGACATCTCCACAAAATTCGTAACTATCGTACCGGAATTATTGTCTCCTGGATTTCCTACCACAGGCGCACCAGAGGCAACGGTTTCCGTATAGAGATTTTTGCCGATGCTCTTCAAACCCGCATTATTGATAAAACGCGCAATGGTAATTTGACCAATTTCCTGCGGTGTTGTTTGACCAGCCGGCGTAATTGTTACAATCCCATCGCGAGACACGCCAAAATCAGTGGAGCCTTCAGGTACTTGAATGGCAGGCTCCAGCAAATATCCTTCGGAGGTCACCACATTGCCGTTGCCGTCCGGTTTAAACGCGCCATTACGGGTGTACGCCAAAGTACCGTCCGGCATAGTGATTTGAAAAAAGCCATCCCCCTCGATAACCATGTCCATCGCATTGCTTGTCGCTTGAAAATTTCCTTGGGAGAAATCGCGCGCCGTCGCTGTTAACCGCACGCCATGACCGAGTTGGACGCCAGTAGGCAGCATGTTGTTATTCCCGCTGCTGGTCATGCCCGGCTGACGCTCGGTTTGGTACATTAGATCCTCAAACTCTGCCCGTTGACGTTTAAAGCCAGTGGTGTTCACGTTTGCCAAGTTATTGGAGATTACGTCCAAATTGCTTTGCTGGGCCCGCATGCCCGTACCTGCCGTCCAAAGTGCCCTCATCATACGCGTGTTCCTCCTTCTTTACGACCGGCCAACTTCATTGACCGCTTTATCTAACAAAGAATCCTCCGCTTGTACGGCTTTGGAATCAATTTCATAAGCTCGATAGCCAGTAATCAAATTCACCATTTCCTGCACGGCATTGACGTTAGACATTTCCAAATAGCCCTGCTGCAAATTTGGCGTCGCAACCGGCTGCGGCCGGTCACCGCCGGGAGCCGCAAAAAGATTTTGTCCTTCTTTAGCCAACCGCTTCAAATCCGCAAAGGAAACCACTTGCAACCGCCCTGCTTCTGTCGGGACACCGCCAGCTTCGATAGGATTCAACTCCACTATGCCGTCACTGGTAATATTGATACGGCTGGCGCCTCCGGGGCCTTCAATGGTGATCGGCTGACCATTGGTTCCTAATACCGCCTGTCCTTCATTCGTCACCAAGTGATTGTCCGATCCAATCTCAAAAGAGCCCGCTCGCGTGTACCGCTGCCCCTGCGGCGTCTGAACGACAAAAAAGCCGTCCCCTGCGATAGCTACATCCAGCGACCCCTGGGTGCTGCGAGTGCTGCCTTGGCTATGATCCGTCACAATCTGATCTACTGCGGCTCCAGCGCCGACAGAGCCGATTTGCGGCGTCTCCAGGCCATCGTTAATACGCCATAAGAGCATTTTTTCAAAATCCTTATTGACGGCAATTTCTTTTTTAAAGCCTGTCGTATTGACATTAGCCAAGTTATTCGCCGTAACATCTGTACGCAGCCCTTCCGCAATCATACCGGATGCTGCCGCATAGATCCCTCGAATCATACCGTCTCTCCTTTAATCATGAAACTTTACGTCTTCATGTATATCGTGAAACTATTTTCTTTTCATCAGGGAGAATAGTGGCTTCTTCGGCAGACCATTAGTCCTGTTTCAGCTCATCGTTCCTGCAACACGCTGTTTTTATTTAACGTCAGCAGACTCTCTTCTAAGTTTTCCAAGGACTCCAGCGCTTTCCCGGTACCCAAAGCCACGCAAGACAGCGGATCTTCCGCCAGATACGTGGGGATGCCGGTTTCTTCTTGAATCAAGCGGTCTAAGCCGTGTAAAAGCGAACCGCCGCCCGTCATGACAATACCCCGATCCATAATATCCGAAGCCAACTCAGGCGGCGTATTCTCCAGCACCGACTTCACGCACTGTACGATCAACGCCACCGGCTCCGCCAGGGCTTCTCTCGTTTCCTCAGAGGTAATCCGAACCGTTTTCGGCAGGCCAGACAATAAATCCCGCCCGCGTACCTCCATAGTCTCGTTGCGGCTATTAGGAAATGCAGTACCAATCTGCACTTTCATTTCTTCGGCGGTACGCTCGCCGATCATAATCTTATATTCTTTTTTCACGAAGCTCACCAGCGACTCATCAAAACGGTCGCCGCCAATGCGCAACGATTCGCTTACAACAATACCGCCCAAGCTCAAAACCGCCACATCAGTGGTGCCGCCGCCAATATCCACCACCATAGCGCCACAGGGTTCAGCAATATCAAGACCTGCTCCAAGAGCGGCCGCTAAGGGTTCTTCGATCAGATAGGTCTTTCTCGCCCCCGCCTGCATAGCCGCTTCCAATACCGCACGTTTTTCCACAGTTGTCACACCGGAAGGAATGCAAACCATAATGCGCGGTTTAAAAAAAATGCTTTTGCCTGCTACTTTACGGATAAAATGACGCAGCATGCTCTCGGTCGTGTCATAATCGGCAATGACTCCTTCCCGCAAAGGACGGATAGCGACAATATTTCCAGGCGTACGGCCCAGCATGCGGCGCGCTTCTTCGCCGATCGCCAAAACCCGATTGCTGTCCTTATCAATAGCTACTACGGAAGGCTCCCGCAGCACAATTCCTTTTCCTTTTACATATACCAGCACATTGGCTGTTCCCAAATCAACACCGATATCGGTAGACATTCCAAAAAACATAGATATACTCCTTTCAATAGGCACACACTAAAATAAATTTGTTCCACAAAACTTGGAAAAATCCTGCTTTCAGGATTAAGAAAAACCGCTGATGCGGTCCTTAGAAGAGAACGTTACACAGAGTAACAGAGAAAAGCCAGAGGAATAATATAAGGGAATGATTGAGGCTACGGTGGGTGACTGTATTTGAGACTTTTTTGGAGCAAGACGGTCCGCAGGACGCAAAAATAGGAGGCGACGGAGAAAAGTTCCGTATGTCTGAGCGCCAGCGAGTTCGTGGAACTGCCGTCGAATCCTATTTTTGCGAGTCGCGCGGAAATCTTGTCTCAAATACAGTTATGCCGCCGTTTATACAGAGGCTCTTAGCCCTTAAAATACCCTTTCGCGTCTTTCGTGTGTTTCGCGGTTCTTTATCAACGTCCCACCGATTTATTATCCAACCGCGAAAAACGCGAAAAGCACGAAAATCGATAAAAGCCTAGAGATGTTTTTCCCAAAAATGAAAAATTCCCATGAAGGAACAAGAGTAACAAAGTGTCCAAAGAGCTTCGCCAGAGAATTTCAGTCTCTGCCCCCTCTGGTCACTCGGTTACTCTGTTTTTAAGCCTCTAACTCACGAAGGCACGCGGTCAATCTGCGCTCCCAGGCTGCGCAGCTTGCCTACCAAATCCTCGTAACCGCGGTCAATGTGATGGAGGTAGCCTACTTCTGTCTGTCCGTCCGCCACCAGACCCGCCAACACCAAGGCTGCGCCAGCGCGCAAATCGGTCGCTTTAACCGGGCAGCCCGTCAAGCAAGGCGTTCCTTCCACAATGGCGCTACGACCCTCAATTTTAATATTAGCGCCCATCCGCTTCAATTCGTCCACATGCATAAAACGATTTTCAAAAACCGTCTCGGTAATCATGCCGGTGCCTTCCGCCACTGTCAACAGCGCCATGAACTGCGCCTGCATATCCGTAGGAAAGCCAGGGTATGGCAACGTTTTTACATCCACAGCCTTTACACGCCCCTGACTGAAAACACGAATTCCGTTTACATCTTCCTCAATACCAACGCCGGCTTCTTTCAGTTTCGCCACAACTGGTTTCAAATGCTCTGTTAACGCGCCTTCTACATACACATCGCCACCGGTCATAGCAGCCGCTACCATATAGGTCCCCGCCTCAATACGATCCGGGATTACCGTATAGGTACACCCCTTCAAGGCCGGAACTCCTTCAATTTTGATCACATTCGTTCCAGCACCGCGAATCTTAGCGCCCATCATGTTCAAATAGTTGGCCAAGTCGATAATTTCCGGCTCATGCGCCGGATTTTCTAAAATGGTCTGCCCTTCCGCCATACACGCAGCCATTAGAATATTTTCTGTCGCACCTACACTCGGAAAATCCAAGTAAATTCTAGCACCTTTCAAACCATGAGGTGCTGTAGCTTCTACATAACCGTGTCCGATTTCCACTTGCGCCCCCAGCGCTTCAAACCCCTTTAAATGCAAATCGATCGGACGCGTGCCAATAGCGCAGCCGCCAGGCAATGAAATACGAGCTTTGCCCAAACGAGCTAAAAGCGGTCCCATAATCAAAAAAGACGCCCGCATCTTGCGCACCAATTCATACGGCGCATCATGATTTCCTATGACCGTACTGTCTACTGCCAGCCGTCCCTCTGCATCACGATGCGCGGGAACGCCTAACCGTTCCAACACTAATGCAAAGGTCCGCACATCCTCTAAGTTTGGCACTTCTTCAATAACACTCGGCGTTTGTCCTAAAAGGGTAGCTGCAATCAAGGGCAGCACTGCATTTTTTGCTCCGCTTACCTTTACTGTGCCCCGCAAGGAATTGCCACCGCGAATGACCAGTTTCTCCATTTTTTCCTCCAGCAGGAATGCCTGCGCATTCTTTATTTTCATGGTAGTGCGTTCTATTTCTGACTATCCTATAGTTTACCATCCTCCTTTCCTACTCCGCAAGCATTCTGGTACATCTGTTAGAAAAAAGTTGGATTTTAGAACAAGCAAAAGGACTGCAGCTGATAAAGCCGCAGTCCTTTTTGGGGATTATAGGTTATAATTTCTGCTGTACTGTACGAATGCGCATAATGGCCCGTTTCAGAGCCAATTCAGCACGCATATGATCGATATCGGCGCCGGTTTCCCGGATTCGGCAGACAGCCCGTTCTTTAGCCGCTTCCGCCCGTTCCAAATCAATTTCTTCCGGCAGTTCCGCACACTGCGCCAGAAGCGTAATACGCTCAGGCAGTACTTCGATAATACCGCCGCAAACAGCAATGGCAAACTCACCGCTCTCGCGCATCACGCGTACTGGCCAGATTTCGAGCCCGGCTAATAGCGGCGCATGGCCAGGAAGCACACCGATGTCACCGCCGGTCGTCCGAGCAATGACCATCTTTACATCTTCCTGAAAGACCAGGCGTTCGGGGCTGACCACTTCCAGGCGGATGGTTTTCGCCATGGAGTTACTCCCCTTTCATCTTCTTGGCTTTTTCCACCACTTCTTCAATGGTGCCTACCATGTAGAAAGCTCCTTCCGGCAACTCGTCATACTTGCCGCTGAGGATCTCCTTAAAGCCGCGAATCGTTTCTTTGAGAGGTACATATTTCCCCGGAGACCCAGTGAAAGTCTCTGCCACAAAGAACGGCTGGCTGAGGAAACGCTGGATTTTCCGAGCCCTGGAAACAATCAGCTTATCATCTTCCGACAATTCTTCCATCCCCAAAATGGCGATGATGTCCTGAAGCTCTTTATACCGCTGCAGAATCTCCTGCACGCCGCGGGCCACTTGGTAATGCTCCTCGCCGATAATATGAGGATCGACGATACGCGATGTCGAGTCAAGAGGATCCACTGCCGGATAAATGCCAAGCTCGGCAATTTGCCGCGATAACACCGTCGTCGCATCCAAATGAGCGAAAGTAGCCGCCGGCGCCGGGTCTGTCAAATCATCTGCAGGTACATATACAGCCTGCACGGACGTAATAGACCCTTTCTTGGTCGATGTAATACGTTCCTGCAAAGCCCCGACATCATTGGCCAACGTAGGCTGGTAACCAACGGCCGAAGGCATGCGTCCCAAAAGGGCGGATACTTCCGAACCCGCCTGGATAAAGCGGAAAATATTATCAACGAAAAGCAGCACGTTCTGGCCGCCAACATCACGGAAATACTCCGCCATAGTTAAACCGGTCAAGCCAACGCGCATACGCGCTCCCGGCGGTTCGTTCATCTGTCCGTAAACCAACGCTGTTTTTTCAATAACGCCGGACTCACGCATTTCCATCCACAAATCATTGCCCTCACGCGTCCGTTCGCCCACGCCGGCAAAAACAGAATAACCGCCATGCTCAGTAGCGATGTTGCGAATGAGTTCCATGATCAATACCGTCTTGCCCACGCCAGCGCCGCCGAACAGACCAATCTTGCCGCCGCGGGAATAAGGAGCAATCAAATCGACAACTTTAATGCCAGTTTCCAGAATCTGCGTTGAAGTTTCCTGCTCTTCAAACGATGGCGCCGGACGATGAATCGGCCAATGATCCGCTGCTTTAACCTCTTCAGGATTGTTGTCCACCGTCTCGCCCAATACATTGAAAACCCGCCCCAGCGTAGCTTCGCCTACAGGCACCAAAATCGGGCTGCCTGTGTCGGTCGCCTGCATGCCACGAGTCAGACCATCTGTAGAAGACATGGCTACGCACCGGACCAGATTATCGCCCAAATGCTGCATGACTTCTACGGTCAAGTGAATATCGACGCTACCGCTTTTGCCGTCGATATGAATCGCATTGAAAATATTCGGCAGTTGTCCCGGGGGAAATTCAATATCCACCACAGGGCCGATGACTTGAATGACATTTCCTCTATTCACGGGGTCAGTTCCCCTCCTTTTAACATCGTGCTACTTCAGCGCTTCCGCTCCGCCAACAATTTCACTGATTTCACGGGTAATCGTAGCCTGACGCACCTTGTTGTAGTTAAGTACCAGTTTATGAATGAGCTCTTCCGCATTATCTGTGGCTGAACCCATAGCCGTCATTCTGGACCCCAATTCGCTAGCAGCAGCCTGCATCAGCCCACCATAAATGACTGTTTCCAGATAACGAGGCAAAAGCACTGTCAGCACGGATTCCGCCGAAGGTTCAAAGATAAAGTCCCGCGCCGCCTCTTCCTCCGCCTGTGGCGCCTGGGCCGGCAGCAACTTCAAATGTGTCGGGTGTTGATTGATGGGCGAGCGAAAATACGTATACACCAAATATACTTCATCATAAAGTCCGGCGGTAAAATCTGCCGAAACCTCTGCTGCAATGCGTGTTGCGTGCTCATACGTAGGACGCTCGGAAAACCCGAGATATTCCCGTTCAATCTGATAGCTTCTGCGAGAAAAATATTCTTTAGCCTTACGGCCTACGGCAATTATGGCAATCTCTTCTTTAGGCTTTCCTTCCATGGCCGCCAGCGCCTCTTTCATCAAATTGGACGAATAGGCGCCTGCCAAACCTTTATCAGCGCTAAGGATAAGATAGGCCGTCTTTTTAATTTCCCGCTTCGCCAGCAACGGATGCGTTACATCCAGGCGGCTGTTCGCTACCGTGCCAAGCACTTCTAGAATCTTTTCCGTAAAAGGCTGACTAGCGTACGCCCGTTCCTGGGCTTTGCGCAACCGCGCCGCCGCCACCATCTTCATGGCTTTGGTGATTTGTTCGATGCTCCGTACGCTTTTTATTCTGCGCCGAATGTCTTGTGTACTAGCCATACCCTACTCACCTCGCCCCAGGGTCAAACGTGTCCTTGAAATCCTTGATGGCTTTTTGCAAGGCCGCCTCGGTATCCTTGTCCAGCATTTTCTTTTCGATGATGGCTTTGCCCACTTCCGCGTAGTTCGTGCGCATGAACTTCAGGAAGTCTTCTTCAAAAGCAATCACATTTTCTACCGCGACGTCATCCACAAAACCGTTGATAACAACATAAATCGCCATAACCTGTTCTTCTACCGGCATAGGCGAGTACTGCGGCTGCTTAAGCATTTCCATCGTCCGTTGGCCGCGATCCAGAACCGCCTTGGTTGCCTTATCCAAATCCGACCCAAACTGGGCAAAGGCAGCCAGTTCACGATATTGCGCCAAATCCAAGCGCAAACTGCCAGCCACTTGTTTCATCGCCTTGATCTGCGCCGACCCGCCTACGCGGGACACAGACAGGCCTGCGTTAATGGCCGGGCGTACACCGGAATAAAACAGTTCGCTTTCTAGGAAGATCTGTCCATCAGTAATGGAAATAACGTTTGTCGGGATATAGGCGGACAAGTCGCCTGCCAACGTCTCGATAATCGGCAGAGCCGTAATGGAACCGCCACCCAATTCGTCCGATACTTTCGCCGCCCGCTCCAACAAGCGAGAATGCAAATAGAAAACATCCCCTGGATACGCTTCACGTCCTGGGGGACGCCGCAATAACAGCGACATAGCCCGGTAGGCTTGCGCCTGCTTGGACAAATCGTCATAGACGCACAACACATGTCCGCCTTTTTCCATAAAATATTCGCCCATGGCCACACCGGAATACGGAGCTAAGTATTGAAGAGGAGCGCTGTCTGCCGCAGCCGCTACAACCACAATCGTATACTCCATGGCGCCGTTTTCTTCCAAGGTCCGCACTACACGGGCCACCGTGGATGATTTTTGTCCTATAGCTACATAGATGCAAATAACGCCTTGGCCTTTTTGATTCAAAATGGTATCAATGGCAATCGCCGTTTTACCGGTTCCCCGATCGCCGATGATCAGCTCACGCTGGCCGCGTCCGATAGGAACCATGGAGTCAATAGCCTTGATCCCAGTCTGCAGCGGTTCTTTAACCGACTGCCTGTCGGCAATGCCGGGCGCCTTGTGTTCAACAGGTCGAAACTCCGTCGCCTGAATCTCACCTTTGCCGTCAATGGCATGACCTAAGGCGTTTACGACGCGGCCAATCATGCATTCCCCGACAGGAACTTCCATAATACGACCGGTCCGTCGCACCGTATCGCCTTCTTTGATGGTAGCTTCGCCGCCAAGAAGCACAGCCCCTACATTGTCTTCTTCCAAATTCAAGACCATCCCCTGCACATCATGCGGGAATTCCAACAGTTCTCCAGCCATAGCCTGATTAAGGCCATGAATGCGGGCAATGCCGTCGCCGACTTCAATAACGGTGCCAACGTCATCTACATTCAGATCGACTTGGTACCGCTCAATCTGTTGTTTAATAATGGATGTTATTTCTTCGGGTCTCATTTTCATAACCGTTCACTCACCCCACTCTTCATCGCGTCCTGGCTTGCCAGGTTGCGCTTCAGACGTTCCAATTGTCCTTTCACGCTGCCGTCAATGCGCTTGCCGCCAATATACACCATTGCTCCGCCAATCAGCGACGCATCTTGGCGCTGACGAAGCAATACTGTTTTGCCTGTCATCGCGCCCAGCCTCGCCGCTAACGCTTCTTTTTGCCGTTCTTGCAAGGGAATTGCCGTTACGACATCTGCTTCTACCATATTCTGCGCTGCATGCGCTAAAGTGCGAAATTCCGTCACTAAGGCAGGCAGCAATGCTTCCCGGCGTTTATCGATGAGCAGGCAGAGAAACTTATGCACCAATTCACTGACTTCACCAAAAATCTGCTGCAGCGTTTCTTTTTTGACTGCTCCATCCACGCGAGGATGAAAAAGAAAGACTGAAAGTTCTTTCTGGGTTTGCACACTGTCAGCAACTGCCTCTAACTCTTGCAGAACGCGAGGCAAACATTGCTGCTCCTGTGCCAATTCATACAATGCTTGAGCATACTTTTGCGCCAGCCTCACGTTCAGCATGGCAAACCACCTGTTTTTTCATGCTCCAGCTTCTCAATAAAATCATCTACCAACTGCGCATGTGCCGCAGCATCCAGGTTCTGGGAAAGAATTTTCCCAGCTGCCGCCACCGAAAGAGCCACTACTTCACTGCGCAGGTCTTGCAATGCTTTTTCTCGTTCCCGAGCCAGCTCTTCTTGCGTCGCCTTAAGCAAACGAGCATGTTCTTCCTTAGCCGCTTGCAAAAGGTCTTCCTTATTCTGCTCTGCCAAGCGGTTGGCTTTTTCCACAATCTGCTGGGCCTGATTTCTGGCAGCCGCCAGCTCTTTCAAATATTCTTCTTTCAGCTTAGCTGCTTCCTGTCGCTCTTGCTCGGCCGCTTCCAAGCTGCCTGCAATGCGCTGCTCCCGTTCCGCCAACATGGACATGAGCGGCTTGTAAGCAAATTTTGTCAACAAAGCTACTAACAGCAGAAAATTGAAAATCTGAATCAGCAGCGTCGCGTTCAAATCAATCAATCCCGGCACCTCCTATCTGCAAAATGACTCCGTGCGCCGCTAAGCGGCCACAACGGTTTTGTTTTTTTGAACAACAGGCCGAGATTACTTCAAGAAGGGGTTTGCGTACAGTAAAACAATAGCAATAACCGCCGCAATGATCGGAATCGATTCGATTAAGCCTACCGAAATGAGCATATTGATCAAAATCGTGTTCTTCGCTTCCGGCTGCCGGGCAATCCCCTCTACCGCTTTCGCTGTAACCGAACCGTCACCAATACCGGCGCCTACCGCGCCTAGACCGATGGCCAAACCTGCACCAATAAATGCCCCCGCTACCATAATTGCATGTTCCATATTCAAAACTCTCCTCTCAAAATCAATTCTTGTTTCGATTTTTAATGATCATTGCTGATCGAATTAGCTAGGTATGACATGGACAACATGGTAAAAATGAATGCCTGAACCGCGCCTACGAAGACGCTGAAGGCTAACCACGCCGTCGGCACAACATACGGAGCCAGCAGACCCAAGATGATGATTAACACTTCACCGGCAAGAATATTCCCAAATAGACGGAAAGAAAGCGTAATCGGCTTCGCCAATTCCTCGATAACATTTATAATCACAAAAGGAATATACGGTTCGAAGAAATGCTTAAAATAGCCTAGGCCTCGATTCATCACACCGAGGACATGTACTAGAGCAATGATCATCAATGCCAACCCTAAGGTGGTATTGAGATCACTCGTAGGCGAAGTAAACCCCGGAATCAACCCCAGCCAGTTTGACACCAAAATAAAAAGAAAAAGTGAAATCAGCAAAGGAGCCAACTTTTTCCCTCTTGGGCCCATATTGGCTTCAATCTGTTCTAGAAGCGCTGTAATAACCAACTCCAACACATTCTGCCAGCCTCTTGGCACCAGTGCCAGACTGCGCGTCGCCGCAACTGCCAAAAGCAACACTAAGCCCATGGTCAGCCAAGTCATATACAGCGTATCAATATTCACGGTCATTCCCAAGAAACTTCCCAGTTGATGCACGCCAATCTCATGGGCGCCGCCGCCATGTTCCATTGTATTCCCTCCTTTCTTTTGCGCCACTCCGGCGCAGCGTTACAAACACCTCAATTGTTTTCGAATACTCTCCCCTGGGCACAGGCATCTACAAACCCCGTTTCACCGCAAAGAACACAAAAAAAAGAAACAGCACTCCCTGCAAGGAAAACAGCCCCACGACGGAAGCCCAAAAAGAAACGCCCTGCACCTTTAGCGAAAGCAGCAATAATAACACTAAAAAAATCAAACGAACCAGCCAGCCGACACGCATGGAGCGCACCGCCTGCGCCATCGGCAAATCTACTGCTTTTTGCACCCGGCGGCACAACAACAAATAGTACACTAAGCTCCCAAGCCAGCCCAGCAAAAATCCCCTGGCCCAATCTTCCGCGCCAGCAGCCCAAGTTAACGCCGTAAAGCACGTCCCCCAGACAAACAGACCGTTCAAGGTGCGTCGAATGGAAAAAAACGTCTCCATGCCTCACTCCTGTCTGTTGACAATCTTACGGTAAATAGACCACATGCCGGCTAAAAAGCCCAGAACAATACCAAACACAGTACCCCATGGCGCTGTATCCAACCAGCTGTCCCACAGCCTGCCGCCAAGAACGCCAACAGCTACACAAGCAGCCATTTGCAGCCCTAGCGAACTCGCATAGGACAAAAATTGCCACCACTCTTGTTTCCCGGCCATGCAGAATCCCTCCTACCGCATAAGTAAAGTAATTCTCCAAAACCCCACGAACTCCTGCTATGCTCCTTGTATTCTTATGACAATTAGCTGTGCCTTTCAGCTAAATTACTTCAAAAATATTAAAATTAAGAAAAGCCAATAAAAAAGCTGTAAAAAATGCTTAAAGCATTTTTTACAGCCTATCAAGGCGCTATTTGCAGTTTTTTCCGTCTTGACCAAACATAAGCGGCATTTGCGCCAGTCCGTGCCGCCAAAGAATGGTTTGTACGATGCGCTTCGCCGCCTGGCCATCGCCGTAGGGATTGCAAGCCGTCGCCATGCGCCGGTATTCTTCGGCGTCTGCCAGCAAGCTTTGAGTCTCGCTGTATATCCGTTCTTTTTCCGTGCCAATCAGCTTGACCGTACCCGCTTCCACTGCCTCCGGGCGTTCCGTTGTGTCACGCAGAACCAATACCGGTTTGCCCAAGGAAGGAGCTTCTTCTTGAATGCCGCCGGAGTCAGTCAGCACCAAATATGAGCGAGCCATCAAATTAGCAAACGGCTGGTATTCCAAGGGGTCAATCAAATGAACTCTTGCAATTCCGCCCAATTCCTGGCGTACCACTTCGCGCACTTTAGGATTGCGATGCACCGGAAACACTACTTCTACATCTGGAAATTCTTCCACAATTTGACGTAAAGCTTGATATACATGCCGCATAGGCTCGCCCAGATTTTCGCGGCGATGCGTCGTCAGCAGCACAACCCGCTGACGCTGATAATCAATTCGAGACAACAGTTCGTCTTCGAATACATAATCGTCCTGCACGGTATTCAATAAAGCGTCTATGACCGTATTGCCGGTAATAAAAATATCGTCCTTTGCCACCGCTTCTTCTTGTAAGTTGGCAGCCGACGTTTTAGTAGGGGCAAAATGCAAATCCGCCAGCGAACCGGTTAGCTTGCGATTCATTTCCTCAGGATAAGGTGAATACTTGTTGCGAGTACGCAGGCCTGCTTCCACATGGCCGACCGCAATTTGATGATAAAAAGAGGCCAACGCCCCCACAAAGGTAGTTGTTGTATCGCCATGCACAAGCACCAAATCTGGCTTCGCTTCCGCAAGCACTGTATTTAAGCCGTTTAAAGCCCGCCCTGTAATATCAAAAAGCGTTTGCCCTTGAGCCATGATATCCAAATCATAATCCGGCTTAATGGCAAATAAATCCAAAACTTGATCCAACATTTCCCGATGTTGGGCGGTAACCGCCACTACCGGTTCAATGTGCGCTGAGTGCTTTTGCAATTCCAACACCACCGGCGCCATTTTTATGGCCTCCGGCCGTGTGCCGAATACGGTCATTACCTTGATGCGTGACATAGTCCAGCTCCTTATTTCTCAGTTTAGATGGCGGCAACGCATTTCAGGCTTGCCGCCGCAATTCGATAAACGAAGACGGGCCCGAAAGCCCGTCAAAATAACGAAACCATGTAATTTTTAGGAATGACTGTGCGACGACTCTCCCGAAGAAAGCACACCTAGGCGGCGAGCTCCGTAACAGGCAATCCCCAACAAGGAAACTACAATCACAAAACCCAGGACATAACTGACTTCGGTCAACACAATCGCGCTCACGCCTAAACAACCGCTAATAGCATACATCAAGAGCACTGCCTGCTTCTGACTAAGGCCCAGCGCCAAAAGGCGATGATGCAGATGGCCTTTGTCCGGCTTGAAAATCGGCTGTCCATTCGTGTAGCGGCGAATAATCGCAAAAGCAGTATCCAAAATAGGCAGCCCCATCGCCACAACCGGCACAATCAGAGCAATCGTCGCAGCGCTCTTCACCGTTCCTAAAACGGAAATGCCTGCCAGCATAAAGCCCAAAAACATACTGCCTGTATCGCCCATAAAAATCCGAGCCGGATTAAAATTGTAATGCAAAAAACCAAGGGCGCTGCCGGCCAATGCCGCCGTCAGTATCGCCACAACCCAAATGTTTTGCTGCAAAGCCACCAACAGAATGGTCACCGCCGCAATACTGGAAACCCCTGCAGCCAAGCCGTCTAGGCCATCGATCAAATTCACAACATTGATCATGCTGACAGTAAACAACACTGTAAACGGAACCGAAAACATCTCCAAATAGAGCATTTCTTCGCCAAAAGGATTGCTAAGCCAATCAATGCGCACATTAAAGCCGACCATAACCAAGGCCGCCGCAATTTGCCCTATCAATTTGACTCTGGCGGAAAGCGGCTTCATATCATCGACAATGCCAACCATCACGATCACCGTGCCGCCAATTAACAGGCCCAAAATCTCACGGCTGACATGCATGCTGGCCAAAACAGCAAATACGAAACCCGCAAAAATAGCCAATCCTCCCATACGCGGGATCGGACTTGTGTGCACTTTGCGAGCATCCGGCGCATCCATGGCGCCTGCCTTAACTGCCAATTTCATCACCTGAGGCGTCAACAGATAAGTAACAAACAAAGCAACCACAAAAGCCAACATATATGTCGGCATAGTATATGCACCTCTTTTTCTTACACTTGCACAATCTTTTTCTATTGTAGCCCAGCCTCTGCGCCTTGTCAAATAGCTTCTACAAGCGGCAATAGCCTTTGCGGCAAAGCTTGCGCACATGCTGCTCCACAGCCTGTTTTAGATCCACTTGATAACGCGCTGCTAAAATATACATCATCGTAAAACAGCATTGCGCCACATCTAAAAGTTCCAAGGCGCACCCATGCGCCGCTTCCAAATCGGAAAGGTCCGCAGTTTCGCCTGAAGCTCCCTGCCGTTTGCCAAGAAATTGCGTCAGTTCTCCTAATTCCTCTTGAATTTTGCAAACCGTCCGCAACAGATCCACTTCCGGAAGCTCCAACTGCGGCAAGGCCATGTACTTAAACCGACCTTTGGTGAAAATCGCATAGCTCAAGGCATGATCAAATGCATAGCCTTTCGCATCCAATTTTTCCAAATGCGCATCAATCAATGGATCAACATAAACGCCTTGCATTTCTTCCATCACAAAAATCATGGTCACACAGGTTTGGGCCACATCCAGCAGCTCTCCCACCACCTCAGCCAGCAGCGTTGAGTCATCTGGTTTTTGCCCCAACTGTAAAATAGCCCGGGAAAGTTCGCCAGCTTCCTCCACCAGCTTCAGCAACGTGGAGTGCGGCGTTGGCTGCAAACCATCCAATTTGGGCAAGGCAATCGTCGTTACCATGACAGCCTCCTTATTTGGCATCAGCCACTAACACCCGGTTAGTATCCGTCTGCAACAACACTCGCTCCGCCTTGCCCACCAACGATTCTATCGTGTCGTTCACATCCGCCACTGCCCCGCAAACAATCACTTCCAACGGAAGCTCTTTACTATTAAAGGTCGGCTGAATTTGCGCCAACAAGGTACGAATCCGCTCTGCTAAGAGCAGCAGCAAACTCTTCTTGCCATTGTAGCAAAGGATAAAAAAGGTAGCGCTTTGCCAACGCACGACGATATCGGTCCCTTCCAGCAAAGACGCAACTGTTTTTCCTACTACCTGCAAAAGATGATCGCCTGCTATATGTCCATATAACTCATTTACTTCTTTCAAATTATGAAGCTGCACTAACAGCATGCCAGCCGGCACATTCGTCTGTTGCATCTCCGCTAAAGCCGCCCCCAGCTTCATTTCCCCGTAAGGTCGGCTAAAAGTACTGCTGACACTGTCAAAATAAGCCATTTTTGCCAATTGCACTACTTGTTCCTTGTTGTAACCCTGCTGCTTCTGTCGAAAGAGCAAGCAGGCCCCCAATTGCAAGCCCAATGGATCATAAAGAGGAAACGCCGTCGTTTCCACTGCCAGCAAGTGTCCTTTTTTATGGGGCAGCGTTCCTTGCACTACTCGGCTTTCCTGACGCTGCAGTAAAAGGCCGGATAAGCGCGATAATTCCACCGTACGCTCCATGCCCAAAAGCCCCTGCAACAACACGGTCGGGCATGGCCGCCCCAGCAATTCATTTCCCTGGTAACCGCTTAAGAGCTCCGCACTTCTGTTCCAATGAATTAAGGCTCCTTCCATATCCAACATGCATACCCCGTCGCCCACGGAAGCCAATAGTTGCTGTAATGACGTTGCGGAAAGAAACATGCCTGCACCTCCTTTGAAATTTCAGGCCGATTCTTCTTTCCTCCGGCCTATCTATACTTTATTCTTCTTGTTTCACTGCTTGTTCGGTTGGCACTTGCGCTTCTGTCAACAAGGCTGCTGACAACTCGTCCGGATAGCCGTCTAGATAGACAATCCTTGAAATTCCTGCATTAATCAGCATCTTCGTACAAACCGAACAAGGATGATGCGTACAATATAAAATAGCTCCTTCGATGGCCACGCCATGCAATGCCGCTTGAATAATCGCATTCTGCTCCGCGTGCAAACCGCGGCAAAGCTCGTGCCGCTCTCCAGAAGGAATGCCCATCGTTTCTCGCAAACAGCCAATTTCCCCGCAATGCTTCAATTTTTGCGGCGCTCCATTATAACCGGTAGCCAGCAAGCGCCGGTCCTTCACCAAAACAGCGCCCACCTGGCGGCGCAAGCAAGTAGAGCGCTTAGCCGCTACTTGAGCCATCTCCAAAAAATATTCATCCCAATTGGGTCTTCGTAATTGCTTCATAATATATCCCCTGTTTTTAAGTTCTTTTATAGCATGGGCTTAGATTCTCCAAAACCTAAGCTCTTTCCTGCCAACTTTGCGCTTATCTTTTCAAGCGAAGAAGAATAGAGAGCGGAACGCAGAGTAACAGAGGGAACAGAGAAAGTCTAGAGAGTGCGGGAATTGAACAAGAGTCGCGAGAGAACCGGAGGGCACGCAGGAGGGCTATGAAGGGCTTGAATTTTATTATTGTCTCCATACCCCGCGACCCTCCTTCGTGCCCTCCCGCGACTCTAGTTCTCTTGTTCATTCCTGTACTCCAAACCCTTACTTTACTCCCTCTAATCCTGTTCCATTGTTACGTTCCCCACAAAAAAGAAGCTGCCTATAAGGCAGCCTCCGCAATTTTATTTGGTTCCGAAAATACGATCACCGGCGTCGCCGAGGCCAGGGATAATATAACCATGGTCATTCAGGCACTCATCTACTGCCGCCGCGTAAATTTCCACGTCAGGATGTGCGTCATTCACAGCTTGTACGCCTTCCGGCGCAGCTACCAGGCACATGAGCTTGATGTTTCTAGCGCCATGCTTTTTCACCAAATCGATGGCCGCGACGCACGAACCGCCGGTAGCCAGCATCGGATCAATCACGATCATATCCCGCTCCTGCACATCCGTAGGCAGCTTGCAGTAGTATTCTACCGGCTGCAGCGTCTGCGGGTCACGGTACAGGCCCACATGCCCCACGCGAGCGGCGGGAATGATTTTGAGTACGCCGTTTACCATGCCCAAACCGGCGCGCAAAATCGGAATAACCCCCATCTTTTTGCCTGCGAGCACTTTGGCTTTGCATTTGGCCACCGGAGTCTGTATTTCCACTTCTTCCAGATTCAAATTGCGTGTCAGCTCATAGGTCATTAGCATCGCAATTTCGTCGAGTAACTCACGGAATTCCTTAGTTCCGGTCGTCACGTCGCGAATATGGGTCAGTTTGTGTTGAATCAAGGGATGATCAATAACTTTTACTTGCATGAATGGTCCTCCTTATTACTCTGCATATAAAGGATATTTACTGCAAAGCGCCGCAACACGCCGCCGCGCCTCGTCCTTGCTCTCTTCGGAGTCAGGATTTTGCAGCGCCAACGCGATAATCGCGCCGACTTCGCGGAAATCGTCTTCCAGAAAGCCCCGACTGGTCAGCGCCGGCGTACCAATGCGCACGCCGCTGGTCACAAAAGGACTGGCAGGATCAAAGGGGATGGTGTTCTTATTTACCGTTACGCCCACATCATCCAGCAGCCGTTCCGCTACCTTGCCGGTCAGGTTCTGAGCGCGCACGTCCACCAACATCAGATGGTTATCTGTGCCGCCAGATACCAAGGTAAAGCCTTGGGCCATCAGCTCCGCCGCCAACGCTTTGGCATTTTTCACAATCTGCTTCTGATAGGTCTTGAATTCGTCGCTCATGGCTTCTTTGAAGGCCACAGCTTTAGCCGCAATGACATGCATCAACGGACCGCCCTGAATACCAGGGAAAATGGCTTTGTTAATGGCAGGCCCCATGGCAGCACTGCAGAGAATCAAACCGCCGCGCGGTCCCCGCAGGGTTTTATGGGTTGTCGTCGTCACGATGTCTGCATGACCAACCGGCGACGGATGCTCGCCTGCCGCTACCAAGCCGGCAATATGAGCCATATCCACCATGAGCAGCGCATCTACGCTGTGCGCAATGGCCGCCATCCGTTCAAAGTCAATGATGCGCGGATAGGCGCTGGCGCCGGCGACTACCATCTTGGGGCGGTGCTCTTTGGCCAGTTTTTCCAGTTCACTATAATCAATACGGTGCGTCTCAGCGTCAACACCATAAGGAACTACATTAAAATACACGCCCGACAAATTTACCGGACTGCCATGGGTCAAATGGCCGCCATGAGACAAGTTCATGCCCAAAAGGGTATCGCCATGTTTAAGCAAAGCAAAATAGACAGCCGTATTCGCCTGGGCTCCTGAGTGAGGCTGCACATTAGCAAACTCAGCGCCAAAAAGTTCTTTGGCCCGGTCAATAGCCAATTGCTCTACAACGTCTACATGCTCGCAACCGCCATAATAACGCTTGCCGGGATAACCTTCGGCGTATTTATTGGTCAAAACTGAACCTTGGGCTTCCATCACTGCCTGGGAAACAAAGTTTTCCGAAGCAATCAATTCCAGCTTGTTTTGCTGCCGTCCTTTTTCTAGCGCAATGGCTGCGGCGATTTCCGGATCTACTGTCTGCAAATAGTTCATATTTTTTGCCTCCTTTATTTGTCCAATCCGTCTACAGGACGGCTATATACAGCCCGACAGCCTCCTATCAGTTTGGGACGCGTCCGGGCAGCCACCACATTCGTTTCTCCAATACGGTTGTTCTTCAGCCGCAGGGGTACTGCTACACGTTTTAAATGCATTCCAATCAGCGTATTGCCGATGTCCAAGCCGGCATCCGCCTGGAGTTCCTCCACCACAGCAGGTTCTACAAATTGAAGCATGCCTTGCGCCGCTAAAGCGCCCCCAGCCGTAGGTACCGGAAAAACCGACACTTCCGCCAAACCAAGCTGCTTCAACACGGCTCTTTCCACAACCAACGCCCGGTTTAAATGCTCACAACACTGAATGGCTAATGCCATCTTTTCCCGCTCGGCCACTCGGCGCAGTCCTGTCAGCAGCGCCTGCGCCGCTGCTTGCGAGCCAGCCGTACCAATCGTACAGCCAATTACCTCGCTGGTACTGCAGCCAATTACAATCAAGGAACCTGGTTGCAATTCCCCTTGGACAATGAGTTCCTGCATCGCCGCTGCCGCCTGTTCTTCTATGGCCGCCTCCATATGCTCCGCCTCCCGTGTATCCTCACCTACTTACAAACTGCCAGACATCCCTAAGTACTATTTCTCCAGAGCGCTGATTTTTTCCACCCGCCGTGCATGACGCCCGCCGGCAAATTCCGCTTCCAGCCAGGTTTGGACAATCATTAGAGCCAAGCCGGAACCGATCACCCGCTCGCCAAGAGCTAGGATGTTTGCATTATTGTGTTCCCTAGACATCCGCGCGGAAAATACGTCGCCGCACAAGGCAGCACGTACGCCAGGCACTTTATTGGCTGCAATGGATATGCCAATACCGGTACCGCAAATTAAAATGCCGCGCTCAAATTCTCCCGCGGCCACCTTTTCTCCCACTGTCTGGGCAATATCCGGATAATCTACGGATGCGGTGGAGTACGTCCCAAAATCCGTATGCTCCACACCCTGCTGCCGCAGATAGTCCTTAATTTCCTCTTTAAGCCGAAAACCGCCATGATCGCTGCCGATCGCAATTTTCAAATTCATTCCCTCCTTCTGCCAACAATCATTCGTTTTTCTTCGCCAATACTTGCTTTTTTCCTGCCAGAAATTTTATTTTCTCCCATGCCTTGCCCAAAAGCCGTTCCAGTTCCAAAGCACAGGCAGCATATACTTTTTCCTCACCGCCGTACGGATCACTGATGTCGCCATTTTCTCCCGCATACTCGCGAAGCGTATAAATACGCCCCTCCTTCGCTTCCGGCGCAGACAGCAACAGTCGCTTATGCTGTGTGGTCATAGTTAAAATCAAATCATAAGACGCAAGATCCATTCTGGTCAAAAGCGCCGCCTGATGTTCTTGACCAGACAAGCCTTTTTGCCTCAATACGGCTTGCGCCGGCGCTGACATAGGTTCTCCCGCTGCAGCCATCAAGCCAGCGGACGCTACCGCCACAAGACTCTCCGCGCCAGCTTCGCGTATTTTCGCTTGCAGCAGCGCCGCCGCCATCGGGCTGCGGCAAGTATTTCCCGTACAAACCATCAAGACTCGCACCATGTCTATTCTCCTTTTGCAAAGCGGCGTACGCGCTGACCGGCGGCTTTGCGCAACCGATTCATCACCGCTTGCCCCAAACCAGCTTCCTCGACGCCTTCCGCCAAAATGCTGCGCACTGGCAGCGCGTCAAAGCGCCGCAACGCGGCAAATAAACCTGCCGCCAAAGTCTGCGGACGCCTGCGTTGTCCATAGGTGATCACTCTAGACGAAGCCGGCAAGCGTTCCGCCAGCTCCTCCGTCACCAAAAAGCCGGTTTCCTCGGCCGTATCCTGCTTCCAAGCCTCCAAAAAGGCCTGAGCTACCAAGTCTGCAGGCCCTTCCCAGACCTCCACAGCCGCTTTGGGCGCATAATGACGATACTTCATACCCGGCGCCTTGGGAATCGCAACCTTAGCTCCAGCCAAGGCCGGGTCCAACTGCAGATTTGGAATGACCTCTCGCAGCGCTTCCACCGTCAAACCGCCTGGTCGCAGCAGCATCGGCACCTCACCGCTAAGATCCACTACAGTAGACTCCAAGCCTACCGCACAAGGGCCGCAGTCTAAAATGGCATCGATGCGACCATGCAAGTCCTCCCAGACAGCCTCCGCCGTTGTCGGACTTGGCTTGCCAGAGGTATTGGCGCTGGGTCCTGCCATAGGCACGCCCGCCTGGCGGATCAATTCGCGAGTCACCGCGGTTGCCGGCATACGCACAGCTACCGTATCCAGGCCGCCTGTAACCACATCAGGAACGCGGAAGCTCCTCGGCAAAATCATCGTCAACGGTCCCGGCCAAAACCGCTCCGCCAGCTTTCTAGCTAGGGGCGTAATCTGCTGCACCAACGGTTCCCAGGCTTCTAAGTCGGCAACATGCAAAATCAAAGGATTGTCCGAGGGTCTTCCTTTCGCACGATAAATCGAAGCGGAAGCCTCCGCATCCAAACCGTTAGCTCCCAATCCATATACGGTCTCCGTGGGAAAAGCCACCAGCTTGCCTTCCCGAAGCAGCTGTGCTGCCGCCGCAATGATTTTCAGATCCGGCTTTTTCGCATCCACCCGCCACCACAACGTTTCTTTTTTTAGGGTATCCATTATCTACTCAGCTCCCTTGCTTGCGCAAAGCCACAACTCGCTCAATGCCGGCGTAGTCCGGTAAAATGGCCTCCACCTGCCAACCAGACTGCTCCCCCAATTGCGCTACCTCTTTTGCTTGTCCGCTGCCAACTTCCAGCAGGAGCCAGCCGCCGGCGCATACATAAGCACCGCCTTCTCGCACCAGTCGCCGATAAAAATTCAAGCCATCCGAGCCTCCAGCCAGCGCCATCCGCGGCTCACAGTGCACTTCCGGCTGCAAACCCTCAAGGTCCGCTTCGGGAATATATGGCGGATTGGAAACAACGGCATCAAATTGCCGCCCTTCCACAGGCGCAAATAGATCTCCTTCGTAAAGTTGCAGCCTTGCTTCTACCTCATGGCGCTTGGCGTTTTTCCGCACCATTTGCGCAGCTCGCGGCGACAATTCCACCGCTGCAGCCTGCCACTCCGGTTGCCGTTTCAGCAAACTGATCACCACGGCGCCGCTTCCAGGTCCAATCTCCAAAATACGCGCCTGCGAAACCTCCTTCAAGCGAGCCTCACAAGCCTCCACCAACAGCTCCGTATCCGGCCGAGGCACCAAAACATCGGGAGAAACCGCAAATTCCAAGCCCATGAATTCCTTACAACCCAAAATGTACGCTACAGGCTCTCTTGCCGCCCTACGCAGCACCAGTGCCCGAAAAGAGGCCAGCTCTTCCGGCAGCAAGGGCTGATCAAAACGCACATATAAGTGTAACCGGTCCATGCCGAGGACATGGGAAAGCAGTACTTCCGCATCCAAACGCGCTTGTTCGACGCCTTTGTCCGCAAAGTACTGCTTGGTCCAGGACAGAACGCGGCCTATAGTCCAGCGATCCTTGTCCACGTCCATTCTCACTCCATTTGTTTCAATTTCTCGCTCTGCTCCGTAGCAATGAGCGCCTCAATCAATTCTTCCAGCTCGCCGTTGAGCACAAAGTCCAACTTATGCAGCGTCAAGCCAATACGATGATCGGTCACGCGCCCTTGGGGAAAATTATACGTCCGAATGCGCTCGCTGCGGTCGCCTGTGCCAACTTGGCTTTTCCGGTCCGCCGCCACCGCCGCATGCTGCTCTGCTTGCGCTTTTTCCAGCAGCTTAGCGCGCAGCACCCGCATAGCCTTCTCTTTATTTTTCAGCTGAGACTTTTCATCCTGGCAGGTAACCACTACGCCCGTGGGCAAATGGGTAATCCGAATGGCCGACTCCGTCTTGTTAACGTGCTGACCGCCGGCGCCGCTGGCGCAATAGGTGTCAATTTTCAAATCGTTTTGATTTACATCGATGTCTACTTCTTCCGCTTCCGGCAAGACCGCTACCGTCACGGTTGAAGTATGAATCCGGCCGCCCGACTCGGTCACAGGCACACGCTGCACCCGATGCACACCGCTTTCGAACTTCAGGCGGCTGTAAGCGCCGTCGCCGTCAATGACAAAAACGATTTCCTTGTAGCCGCCCAAATCGGACGGGTTTCCGTCCAAGACTTCCGTGCGCCAACCCCGGCCTTCAGCATAGCGTGTGTACATGCGAAACAGATCGCCTGCAAAGAGCGCCGCCTCATCGCCGCCGGCGCCGCCGCGAATTTCCACAATAACGCTCTTTTCGTCATTGGGATCTTTGGGCAGCATCAGTACGCGGAGCTCCTGCTCCATCTCCGGCAGCTTGCTTTGATGTTCCTCCATTTCGGCCTTGGCCAGCTCCCGCATTTCAGCATCGCTTTCCTCCGCCAAAATTTCCCGGGCTTCCGTCACCGCCTGCAGCGTCTCCTTATACGTACGAAACGCCGTAATCAAGGGAGTCAGTCTAGCATGGGCCCGAGTGTGCTGCTGCCAACGCTGCATGTCCGCCATCACATTCGGATCGCTGATCATGGCTTCCAATTCCTGATATTTATCTTCAATTGCCTGCAATTTTTCTAGCATTAATAGTACCTCACAACAAAAATACAACAGTTATCAATTTGCAGCTATTTCTTTTGCTGCCGCGTCTTCTTCCGGCAAGACCGCTTGCAGCGCCGCAATGGCCACTTCAATCTGCGAGTCGTCCGGTTGGCGAGTAGTCAGCTTTTGCAGCCACATACCAGGCAGCACAATGGCGCTCACCAGCGCCTGCTCGCCGACGTGACGTCCGGCGTAGCGAATGATTTCATAGGCAATTCCGGCGACCACCGGCAGCAGCACAATCCGCGAAGTAATGCGCAGCCATAAATCCGGCCAGCCTAAGAAGGCAAAAAGCAGAATACTGACCACCATGACGATTAAGAGAAAATTCGTCCCGCATCGCGGATGCAACGTACTATGACAGCGTACATTCTCCACGGTCAGCTCTTCACCCGCTTCATAAGCGTAGATAGTCTTATGCTCCGCACCATGGTACTGAAATACCCGTTGAATGTCTTTCATCGAAGAAATAGCCGCTACGTACCCAAAAAACAAAATCAACCGCAACGCGCCTTCCAGCAAATTGAGCCAAACCGGATCCGTCACGGCTTCATGAATGTATTTAGCCGCAAAAGTTGGCAGCACAACAAACAAGCCAATAGCCAGCACAAAAGAAACCAGCATCGTCAGCACCAGCTCTTTGGTGCTCAGCTGCTCTTCTTCCTCCCCGGCAGCTTGCGCCGAAAAGGACAGCGCCTGCAAACCGTAAACCAAGGATTCCAGCAAAGCCACCGTCCCGCGTACAAAGGGCAGCTTTAAAAGCGGATACCGCTCGTTGATAGAAGAAAAAGGTTCTTTTTTTAATTCAATACCGCCGTCAGGCCGACGGACCGCCGTAGCCAGGTAGCCCGGGCCGCGCATCATCACGCCCTCAATGACAGCCTGACCGCCAATTGTCGGCTTCTTACTCATAGGAATCTCCTTTATACAAACAGGTGCTAATTATAACTGTAGCAGAGCATCGCTGCTCTGCTACAGAATTGCGTCCTATTACTTTCCGTAACGCTTGTTGAATTTTTCGATCCGACCGCCAGCCGTAATATTACGCTGCTGACCGGTGTAAAAGGGATGGCATTTGGAGCAAACGTCCACGCGCAATTCTTTTTTCACCGAGCCGGTCATGAAGGTGTTCCCGCAACCGCAGGTCACTTTCACTTCCTGATAATCCGGATGAATTTGTTCTTTCATCGAAGCATACACCTCTCTTTACCCTAGGGATTGAGTCATCGCCAAACAAAATCAGCTGATTGTACCCGATTAGTATAGCATAGTCAATAGAGAAACCGCAAGATCCTTCCCTCTATTTTTCCATATCAATCTCCTGCGTTTTTCACATAATGGCTGAAACTGCCCAGCACCAAGCCGGGGAATCGTTTCGCCACCTGACGCAAAAAGGCCGGTACGCCAATCGGCTCCGCTTCTTGCGGCGGCAGCGTCTCCAACAGCCAGTCCGGGTCAATATTAAGATTGCGCAGTTGGATCATATCCACGCCGGTTCGTTCTAAAAAGCCTTCCCACGCCTCTACCTCTTCGGGGCGGTCATTAAGCCCCGGGAAGAACAGCATATTTAGCGACACATAGACGCCCTTAGCCTTAGCGTAACGAATGGATTCTTCCACGTCTTGGAGCGTGTAGTTTTCCGCTCGGTAATACGCTTGGTAGACGCCTTCGCGAGCGCTGATAATACTGACGCGCATGCTGTCGAGCCCCGCGTCGACAATGGCTTTAATCCCCTTGGTGCAGCCGGCATTGGTATTGATATTAATCTGACCTTTGCTGCATTGCGCGCGAATCTGCCGCATAGCCGGGGCAATTCGCTCGTAGGCCAAGGCCGGTTCGCCTTCACAACCTTGACCAAAGCTGATAATCCCGTCAGGCGCTGTTTCTAAATGATATAAACCAACCTGGGCAATTTCCTCTGCTGTGGGCGCAAAAGCAATACGGCTTTGCGGCGACGGACAGCACTCGGCCGGCTGCAGCGAAATGCAGCCTAGACACTGCGCATTGCACGTGGGCGAAGTAGGAATTCCCGCTTCCCAGCGGCGGTAAAACAGATTCTGCGCCGTACAGCAGTGCCATTTCAGCGAGCAATCTCCCAATTGCTTCACGATCCGGTTTTGCGGCAGCGCTGCCGTAACCGCCTTCACTTTTTTCCGCAAGTCTTTGGTATTGTAGCGATAAGGATGCCATTTCTCATTATCGTCGCCCGGCACCGCCGCCACAACCAGCGCGTCTCCCTTTAGCGCTACTGCCGCATAGCCAAAAAGCGGCAATAACGGAGCGTTTTCTTCCCGTTCAAAGGCAGGCACAAGCGTACGCGTATACCCCATCGGCAAAATAGCGGCAACCGCCAACAACCCCGGACCCAACCGCTCCACTTGCCCAGCCTCATTCATTGTAACCGCCCGTCGCCCTGGTAACAGACATAGTTCCGCGCCTTCCGGCAGCGGCATGACTTCATCCTCTCTGAGCAAACGCTGTAGCACGCCATGTCGTGCTACAGCCGCCTGCCCCGGCGCGTCAAAGATTTCTCCATCCGGAGCGGCATATAATGCTGTAAGCATGCTTTCGTTCTCCTTTATCTGGTTCTGCAGCCATTATATCATGTTCCACTCGCTACAGCATGACTTTGCCATGCATAATTACTGCCCGATTATTGCGTCTTTTTCCTTTTCTTTTTTCATAGCATTCGTTACAATTAAATAAAGCAAAGAAATTTGAATGCGAGGTGGATACACATGGCAAACAAAAAATTAATGTTGGCTTATGACGGTTCCGAACACAGCCAGCGAGCGTTAGATTGGGCGCTGGACCTCAATGCGCAATTACTGTACGAATTGGAAATCGTCACGGTAATTCCGCCATTTCCCAGCCTCTTCGCGGATTTTCCGACCGATACGTATGCTTTAATGGAAGTCAACCGTAAAAACGGCCAGACCATGTTGGAGCGAGCAGCCGCCCATTGCCTAGAACGCGGTCAAACGACTACGACAGCTCTCTTAGAAGGACATATTGTCGATACCTTGATTGAACATGCCACCGAAGGCGGCTTCACCTTTTTAATCAGCGGTACCCGCGGCGCAGGCGGCTTTGAAGGCCTGCTGCTCGGCAGCGTGGCCCACAAGCTTGTAACCTATTCGCCCATCCCGGTGCTCATCGTAAAGTAAGCTAAGGCAAGGCTTGAACAAGAGTCGCGGCGACGGCGACGGAAGCACCTAGGGTCGGTTGTGCCATGGATGGCATAACAACCGACGTCTACTGAAATTCAGAGGTTACGCAGGAGAATGTACGGTTTTTCAACAAGAGTAAAGGGAGTAGAGTGAGGGTATGCCAGAGAATATTTAGATTTTCAAACTCATTTTCTGTTTCGCTCAAATTTCGTCCTCCTCTGTCGTTCCCTCCTGTAACTCCGGTTCTCTTGTTCGTTTTTTATCTTCTCTGGCTTTTCTCTGGCTTTTCCTCTGATCCTCTGTGTAAAACGTCCGCCTTCAAACGTACCCCTCAAAAAAGCAGGCCGCCGGCAAATGCCGAAGGCCTGCTGAGCCAATACTGCTATTAAATGCTAATTTTTGCGCCCAAAAGCTCTACGAAAGAGCGCAGCCATTCCGGATGGTTAGGCCAGGCTTGGGCGGTAACCAACTGTCCGTCGGTCACAACCGGAGCATCCTCCCAAGAAGCGCCCGCCAAGCGGCATTCTGCGGCGCAAGCCGGATAAGAGGTTACTTTTTTACCGTCCATCACTTCACAAGCCGCCAAAAGCTGAGGTCCATGACAAATAGCAGCCACAGGCTTGCCTTGCGCAAAAAACTCTTTCACAATGGCAATGGCCTGAGGATACATGCGCACATATTCTGGAGCGCGGCCTCCCGGAACCACCAGACCCACAAAATCAGCTGCCTTTACGCTTTCCAACGCTGCGTCAACCGGAATACGGTGACCGGTCAGCTCCACGTATGTATCCAGCCCGATGAAATCATGTACAACCAATTGCAGCGTTTCGCCGACTTTTTTATTAGGAGCAACAACAACCACTTCGTACCCCAGCATTTGCAATGCTTGCTGCGGAACCTTTACTTCGTAATCTTCCGCACAATCTCCCGCCAAAAGCAAAATCTTTTTCACAGCCCATGCCCTCCTTCAGGTTATGCACTTAGAATCAGACAGTTTTTTCTGTCTTTTCATTGGATTCGCTCTTGGGAAGTTATCTCCTGCAGCATTGCAAAATAAGCCTATTTCTTTACAAAACATTCACATGAATTACTAAGGAGGACCTAGTATGCGTTCGGATTTACTTTTAAAGCTCACACAAACTCATCTTAAAAACCAAGACGGCCCCTGGGAAAACGTTTCCCTTACCGGGCCACATGATCTTATTTTAATTCGTCTTTGCCAAGCTCAGCAAAAGCAGCAAGGTTTTTCAGCCATCACTGCCGCTGCCTTAGGTTTTGATCCTCGCATCTTCTCCATGGCCTTAAAGCACTTAGAAAAGCAAGGCTATCTGGAAGGCGTCGTCTACACCTACCAGGAGGATAGCCCCTACCCTGCCGAAGTGGACTTATCCCTAGCGCACGTTACCGCCGCTGGCGAAGCCTATGAAAAAAAGCTGGGATAACCCCAGCTTTCAGCGATTGAATCGATTCATCGCGTTCGACATGCCCAACTTCAAAATTCCTTCTACGGCATCCGCCGCTTTTTCCAAGGCAGCGTTCAAGTCTTCTTGTTCCTCTTGGTGAAAGCGGCTTAGTACATAGTCCGGCACCGCCCAGCCGGCCGGGGGACGACCAATGCCCAGCCGAACCCGATTGAACGCATCCTGCCCCAAATGGTAAAGGAGCGATTCAATCCCCCGATGCCCGCCGCTGCCGCCCTTCATCCGCAGGCGCAGCTTGCCTGTGGGCAAATCCATATCATCATAGATTACAATGATGTCTTCCATTGGCACTTTATAAAAACGAGCCAGAGGAGCCACCGCCTCGCCGCTCAAGTTCATATAGGTCTGCGGCTTAACAAGAAGCATCACCTCGCCATCACGGCGCGCTTCCAAGACTTCTGCATTATCTTTAAAACGCCAGGTTCCTTCCCAGCGCTTAGCCAGTTCGTCCAATACCAGCCAGCCAATGTTATGCCTGGTTTCGCTATATTCTCTGCCTGGATTCCCCAAGCCGACAATCAACTTCAACGCGCTTCCCCCGATCGACCTAATAAAGTTTCTACTGTCACAAAATGATAACCTTGCGCCTGCAGCTCCGGTATGATCCGCCGCAGCGCCGCTACGGTCTGCGAACGATCTGCTTTACTACTCAAGCCTTCGCCGTCATGGAGTAAAATAATCGCTCCCGGCTTAACCTGCTCCAAGGTGCGCCTGGCAATAGTTTCCGCATTAATGCGCTCCCAGTCCCAGCTCATAACGGACCAATCAATAATACGCATGCCCCTTTGATTGACGGCATGCAGGACCGCTGCATCGCGAAAACCATGAGGCGGGCGAAAAACCGTCGGTTTGACCCCGGCAGCCGCAAAAATTGCTTGATTGGTATGATCCAGTTCCTCCTCCAACTCTTCCCGGCTGGATTTTAGCAAGTCCGAATGGCGAAACGTATGATTTCCCAACTGATGCCCTTCTTGGGCCAAGCAAGCCGCCAGCTCCGGATAGCGCTCTACATTTTGTCCCAAAAGGAAAAAAGTAGCTGTCACGCCATATTCATGTAGAATTTGCAGCACTTGCGGCGTAAAGACCGCATCCGGTCCATCGTCAAAGGTCAACGCCACTAATTTATCGGATGTTCCTTTTTGCGAGCAAACCGTATGAAAAAAATCTGCCTCCGGCAAGATAGTACAAGCGAACGTCCCCATAAGGGCGACGCAAGCCAGACCTGCCAGCACCAGGCCGCCATGGCGCAGCCGCTTTTCCCCCCAGCCTTTATACTCCAAGATCAAACCGAGTACGATAAGCGCAGTCAACCAACCAGCCAAATCCTCCATACGCCAAAACAAACCGTCCACGCTCTTGCCTCCTGCATGGCTAGCCGCCACACGCAAAATAGAGATTGAATAAGATATAGAGAAAACAGAGAAAACAGAGTAAACAGAGGATCCTCTGCCAACTCTGTTTTCTCTTATTTTAAAGAGTCTTTTCTCAGTCAAACAAGGAGCTAACCGAAAGCTGCTTATAAATACGAATCATGGCTTCTCCAAACATAGGCGCCACCGACAGCACTTTAATTTTATCCAATTTCTTTTCCGGCGGCAAGGGGATCGTATTGGTAATAATTAATTCCTCAATATTAGAGTCCTTAATGCGCTGTACCGCTGGCGGGCTCAGCACGGCATGGGTGCAACAAGCCAAAACCGACTTGGCGCCCAAGCGTTGCAGCGCTCTGGATCCTTCCGTCAGCGAGCCGGCCGTATCGACAATATCGTCAACCATGACTGCATTTTTGCCGTCAATATTGCCAATCAGGTTCATTACTTCCGCCACGCCCGGCATAGGACGGCGCTTTTCAATAATGGCAATCGGCGCATGCAAGCGGTCTGCCAACTGGCGCGCCCGTGTTACCCCGCCCAAGTCTGGCGAAACAACTACCAAGTCCTGTAAATTTTTTGTTTTCAAATAATCTGCCAAAATCGGCACCCCTGGTAAATGATCCAAGGGAATATCAAAGAATCCCTGAATTTGACCTGCATGAAGATCCATGGTAATGATCCGGTCCACTCCGGCTGTTGTAAGCAAATTGGCCATCAATTTGGCCGAAATAGGTTCCCGGCCTCTGGTTTTGCGATCTTGTCTCGCATATGCATAGTACGGCACAACCGCCGTTACCGAGCGAGCCGAGGCGCGTTTCACCGCATCCACCATGATGAGCAGTTCCATGACATGATCGTTAATATTGGGTCCGCAAGTAGGCTGTACAATAAAAACCGATTTGCCTCGAACGCTCTGGTCAATCATGACCTGCGTTTCTCCATTGTTAAAATGCCCTACAAAGGCATCCCCTACCTTAATCCCCATATAGCTAGCCATTTCGTGGGCCAGCTCCGGATGGGAATTCCCCGCAAACAAACAAATGTCCTCACTGCCTTGCAATACCATGTTTTTTCTTCCTGCCTTTCCTGCGTCTTTGCGCTATTTACGTTTTGCCGCCCAACCGTCAATATTCGCCTGTCGCGCCCGGGCCACGCCCAGAGCACTGGCAGGAATGTCTTTGGTAATCGTAGAGCCTGCCGCCACATAAGCGCCGGCACCTACCGTCACCGGCGCCACCAGATTGCTGTTGCAGCCGACAAAGGCCTCGTCTTCAATCGTTGTACGATGCTTCTTTTTACCGTCGTAATTTACTGTAATCGTACCACAACCGATGTTTACGCCGCCGCCCATATCGGTATCGCCAATATAACTCAAATGCGGCAGCTTGCTGCCAGGTCCCACCACCGAGTTTTTCACTTCCACAAAGTTCCCAACTTTGACGCCTGCCTGCAGCTTTGTATGCGGACGCAGATGCACATAAGGCCCCACTGTCACGCCTTCGGCCAGAACGCATTCATGCGCATAAGTGAAATGTACCGTACTGCCCTCGCCAACTTGCACATCTGTCAGCCGCGTATTAGGTCCAATGGTGCAGTTGCCGCCGATGATCGTTTTCCCTTCCAGCCAGGTAAACGGGTACAACACCGTATCTGCGCCGACACTGACATCGGCATCCACAAAGGTGCTGTCCGGATCCATCACAGTCACGCCCGCGACCATCAGCTCATTCACTTTGCGCCGACGCAGAATTTTCTCCGCCTGCGCCAGTTGCTGCCGGGAATTAATCCCAAGCGTCGCTTCATGATCCTCTGTACTATAGGCCCAGACACGTTTGCCTTGACCGCCTAAGATGCCAATGACATCAGTCAGGTAATACTCTCCTTGCTGGTTCTGGCAATTCACCTGCTGCAACGCCTGAAACAAAGACGTACTATCAAAACAATACATGCCTGTATTAATTTCATTCACTGCCAATTCGTCCGCGTTTGCATCTTTTTGTTCGACAATTTTCACCACGTCGCCAGCTGCATTGCGAATCACCCGCCCATATCCAGTCGGGTCCGGCATTACAGCCGTCAAAACCGTCGCCGCAGCACCAGCAGAAGCATGTGCTTCGCAAAGCTGTTGCAACGTTTCTTCCGTAACCAACGGCGTATCGCCGCACAGTACAAGCACCGAACCTCGGTGCCCTTCCAGGATACCTTGCGCCTGCAATACGGCATGACCGGTTCCCAATTGTTCTTCTTGCAGTACCGTTTCCGCTTGACCGGCGAGCAAGGTCTGCACTTTTTCACTGCCGAACCCGATAATAGCTACGCTGCGCGAACACCCAGCCTTGCGAGCTGCATCCAGCACATGCTGCACCATAGGTTTGCCGCCCACTTCATGCAAAACCTTCGGTAACGCTGATTTCATCCGGGTCCCCTTGCCAGCTGCCAAGATTACAGCTACCAATTCCCCCATTGTTTTACCCCCATTTCTCCTCGACCAACACTTGTTTTACAACCATGCCAGCCTCTCTATGTATCGCCAATTCCAGCGCAAAAAAGCCCATGGTAAAAAAGCTACACGAATTTCGCGAAAAAAGCAAGTCAACGCCACCCGTATATTATAATAAAAACAAGCATTCTTCGCTCTTTAGTAGCAATATCTCTTTTTTTCGGCAAGGATGCTTCGATTTACATCTTTCATTCAATCGGACGAATATCTATTTTCTTGCTCCACTCGTCTACTTCATGAAGCATGAGCAAGCTTGTATAGCCTTCCACCAGCTTGCGCTGCGGCACAGCTGTCGCAATCAGCACGCCAGTGCCAACTACCTCCGCCCCTACTTCCATCGCTAAATCAGCCATGCCTTTAGCCGTACCGCCGGCTTTCATAAAATCGTCGATCAAAAGCACTCTCGCCCCGACAGGCAACGCGCGCTTAGGAAGCGACATGGTTTGAATACGCCGTGTCGAGCCACTGACATAGTTAATGCTCACCGAAGGCCCTTCGGTTACTTTACTGCCTTGACGCACAATGACCAGCGGCAGATCAAACGCCCTGGCTGTCATAAAAGCCAGCGGGATACCCTTGGTCTCCACCGTCATAATATAGTCCGGCCGCAAATGAGCCAGCCTAGTCATGAAAACTTCCCCGATCTGCGCCATCAACGCCGGTTGAAACAACAAATCCGTCATATACAAAAAGCCGCCTGCAATAATGCGTTCCGGTTCTTTCAACCGAAAAGCCAGTTCCTGCAAAACAGCCTGTTCTCTCTCTCCTTCGCGGCGAGGTAAAAAACGAACTCCCCCTGCTGCGCCAGCAACGGTTTCCAACGTGCCCAAACCAAACTGCTGCAGGGCCTGCTTGATGGTCACCATATCCTCGCTCAGCGTTGATTTGGCCGTGCCAAAACGCTCACTAAAATAGCTCAACGGGAAAAGACGGCTTGGCATATCTACGAGAAGCTTGGTTAATGCCACCACCCTCTCAATCCTCCGTACTTTTTCCACCACGGTTCCTCCCATTCGCATTTATTCCCGAATATTAAGTTCAATTATACCATTCATCTTACGCTTTTTCATCGTCTTAGGAAAATTTTTCTTAGGAGGGAGCCATAAGAACGTCACACAGAGTAACAGAGAAAAGCCAGAGGAATAATGTAAGGGAATGATTAAGGCTACGGCGGCCGTGACTGTATTTGAGACTTTTGGGGAGCAAGACGGTCCGCAGGACGCAAAAACAGAAGCCGACGGAGAAAAGTTCCGTATGTCTGAGCGCCAGCGAGTTCGCGGAACTGCCGTCGACTCCTGGTTTTGCGAGTCGCGCGGAAATCTTGTCTCAAATACAGTTATGCCGCCGTTTATACCACATAATCTCGAAACCCCCTTTCGCGTCTTTCGCGTATTTCGCGGTTCGTTTTATAAATTCTAGTGTATCAAAAAAAAGAGCACGGCATCAAAATGCCATGCTTTTAAAGTCTACTTAGCGTTCTTTGTTTTGCTGCTGCCGACGTTCATTGATATCCTGCAACAACGTCTGCTCCGAGTTGGCCATATGCTCTACCGCCAATTGCTGCGCCAAATCGACGTCACGCGCCGCAATGGCTTCCACTAACTGCGTATGTTCTTCAATCGTCTTTTTCAAGCGTCCCGGATAAGCCATGGAGATAGTCCGGAAACGTGTCAGCTGCTCCCGCAAATTGTTGATAATGCCAACTAGCCGGTCATTGCGGCTGGCGCGGTACAAAATATCATGAAACTGGCCGTCCAGTTCCACAATTTTTTCCATATTGCCATTATCTACGCACGCACCGATCTGCACCAGCAAGCGCTCCATCTGCTCCAGCTCTTCCTCCGTAATGCGTTCCGCCGCCAGACCATTGGCCAGCGAATCCAGCGCTGAACGGACTTCAAACACTTCATTGATATCTTTAATGGACAAATCCGCCACATACGTACCGCGGCGCGGAATCATAATCACAAAGCCTTCCAGCTCCAGCTTGCGAATCGCTTCGCGAACCGGAGTCCGGCTAACGCCAAGCTCTTCCGCCAACTGAATCTCCATCAAACGCTCTCCCGGGCGCAACACACCGCTAATAATCGCTTCCCGTAATGTCTCGCACACCACTTCCCGCAAGGGCTGGTAGCTATCTAATTTTACCGGCAACAATCTCCGTTCCATATCACTCACCATCCACTTTCCTCACTGTCTTTGCTGTAAAAATAGAGACTCTATCGCCCCAGCTACTACGGAGCCGCTCTGCTACGTCACCAGCTGCCTCTTCGTTTTCTGTCAGAGCAAATACTGTTGGGCCGCTGCCGGACATCAGGGAAGCCTTCGCGCCCTGGCGCAGCATATCGTCCTTCAATTTTTGAATCTCCGGGTGTTCACTAATCGTGACCGATTCTAAAACATTGCACAGCCGCGAAGCTATACCTTCTAAGCTCCCCTTTTGCAGCGCCGTTTTCAACCCTAACAAGTCTGGCCTCTGCTTTACCCTAGCCGCCGCAAAATGACCATAAACCCAGGCTGTTGAAACTGCCATAGGCAGCTTTGCCAAAACAACGCCGCAAACAGGCATCGCCGGCAATTCCTCCAGTTCCGTTCCTCTGCCAGTCGCAAGACGTGTGCCGCCTAAGAGGCAAAAGGGTACATCCGAGCCCAGCTGAGCTCCTAATTCCAAAAGCTCCTGCTGCGTCAACCCCGCCTGCCATAGCTTATTCACACCGCGTAGGACAGCCGCTGCATCGGCGCTGCCTCCAGCTAAACCAGCCGCTAACGGAATTTTCTTTTTCAATGTAATGGCTACGCCTTTAGCAATAGCGCATTTCTGCCGCACAAGCTCCGCCGCACGCCAAGCTAAGTTTCTTGAATCCGCTTCCAAGCCGGGGACGTCTACTGTCAGTGAAATATCTTTTGCCTCTTGCAAAATGATTTCATCCGCCAAACTAACACTCTGCATAACCATAGATACTTCATGATACCCGTCCGGACGCTTGCCCAGCACATCAAGAGAAAGATTAATCTTGGCGTTTCCTTGAAGAACTACCGTTTCACTCATGCGTTAATCTGCTTCAGCATAATTTCTTCGTCAGAGGTAATGATACTGTCAATCTCCAATAAAATGAGCAACCGCCCGTCCACCTTGCCAACGCCTTGTATGTATTTCGCGTCCAACACAAAGGATGGCGGCGGCGGTTCAATGTCCGATTGCGACAGCCGAATCACCTCAGCTACCGCATCAACAATCACGCCAATAGTCTGTCCAGATACTTCCACGATAATAATACGAGTATCGTCGTTATAGGCTCCTGCTTCTAGTTGGAACCGCTTGCGCATGTCCAAAACAGGAATAATGCGTCCTCGTAAATTAATGATTCCTTCCACAAAGGAAGGAGTCTGCGGCATTTTGGTAATCGGCACTAAACGATTGATCTCTTGCACTTTGGTAATGGGTAAAGCATATTCCTCATTGGCCAAACGGAAGATCACCATCTGCAGTTCATCGAGCTTCAGTTCTTGATTAGCTTGCACTTCTTCCATTTCACAGCCCTCCTGTCTTTTGTTCTTTACAGAAACATCCACTATACGCTTTATTATAGGTGATTCTACAGCTAAATTCAAAGAAATCTATATGCCACATCATGGAAATTCGCCATTTCCTTCGTTTTTCCTGCCAACAAAAAAGCACGCTGCATAGAAATGCAGCGTGCTTTTTGTTGTCATAATTTCTCTTCGGTACGTTTCTGAGCGAATAGACCATTAGCAATAGCAGCAAATTCATCTAATGAAAGAGTCTCGCCTCGCCGCATAGCATCGATACCGGCTTTTGCCAATACCAATTGAAGCTGTTCCTGAGGAAATCCTCCGGCCTTTAGGGCATTGGCCAAGGTTTTTCTCCTTTGGCCAAAGGCCGCTTTTACTACGCGGAAAAATAAGGCTTCATCCTCTACTTCGACAGCCGGTTTTTCCCGACGTTCGCAACAGATGACTGCCGAGTCTACAGCCGGTGCTGGAATAAAAGACCTGGGCGGTACTATCATCAGCACATGCGGTTTGGTATAATACTGCACCGCCACCGACAACGCACCATAGGCCTTGCTCCCCGGTTCGGCCGCCATGCGTTCGGCCACTTCTTTTTGCACCATTGTCACCATGTAGTCGATGGGAAGGCGCGCTTCCAGCAACTCCATGATGATGGGCGTTGTGATGTAGTAGGGAAGATTGGCTACTACCTTAAACGGGCCGCAGCCTACTTCTTGTAGAATATCGATTTTAAGAATATCTCCATGCACAATCCGGACGTTTTCATACCCTTCCAGGGTATGGGCCAAGACGTCCAACAAATGCCGGTCCAATTCTACGGCAACTACCTTAGCGCCTGTTTCGGCTAAGCCTTGCGTCAAGGTGCCGATTCCAGGGCCAATTTCTAATACTACATCTTGTTCTTGAATGCCTGCAGCTTTGACGATACCAGCCACCACTGAGGGATCCACCAAAAAGTTTTGTCCAAGTTTCTTACTCATACGAATGCCAAAGCGTTTCAGAATATGCAAAGTCACATCTTTATTCGCAATGACAGGCTTCAGGTTCAACAAGATTTAGGCTCCTCCCCGGCTGCCACAGCAGCCCAGAACTCTTCCACCGTAATGCCATAATGATTCAAGCGATAAAAAAAGGTTTTTGCATTAGCATAACCAATGCCCAACGCTGCACCCAATAAGGCGCGTCGCTTCGCCGCCTCCGGATGAGCCGTCAGCCCTGCTTGCAGCATATCGCTCCAAACAAAAGGCTCTTCCGGCTGCCACTGTTCCACACGAACTTTTTCTAAAGCAGTGCGGATGGATTCCGGCGATGCGTTTTCCACCCCGATATCGCCTGCCGCCTGGGCCTCTTCCTTCGGAATGAAGGCGTGGCGCGCTTCTGGAAAATGGTTGCTAAGATAACGTCGAATTCGCTCTCCAGCACTGTCCGGATCTGTCAAAATAATGACGCCCCGGTGCCGCATAGCTTGAGCAACCCGCTCCAACACACGCGGTCCTAAGCCAAATCCGCCAGTAGCAATACATTCGGCATCAACAGCGCGTTTCACTGCCTGAATATCTTGTTTTCCTTCTACCACAATGACATCTTTTAGCATTCGATACATTACCTGCCTGTTGTACTGTTAGTCTTCCAGCACATATACTTTGACGTAACGTCGGCCAAATCCCCATGCCTGTGCATAATCCTCCATACAAAGGTCAATTTTCATGCCTTTGATGGCGCCGCCGGTATCTGCGGCCACTGCATAGCCATAACCAGGGATATACAACCGTGTTCCCAACGGAATCACTCTGGGATCTACTGCCACAACCCCCCAGCGAGCCGGAATGCCGCTGGCGGTAATCCCATGACCGCCTCCGTCCGTGGGCAGATACGCCGTAGCTTCCATAGTCAAAGTCCGGCTAAAGCGTTGATCACCGCGTGACGTATTTACTACATCTCGTGTACCAACTCTCACCGTCTGCGCTTTGGAGGCTACCTTGACTTTCTCTGACACCACTTGTTCCCCGATAGACTCACCATCCGCTAAGGTAATACGGACAGCCACTTCTTTCACTCCGTCGGTGCCTGTTTCCAGCACCTCTGTTGCCCCTTTTTCAAGAGTAGCATCAGGCTGTTGCATCACGGAGAAGGGATCAGGAATCTCCCTTGTTTCCATTCTTGTTTCGATTTTTACGAGGCGTACCGTCATATTCGGAGACAGGCGTACCCCGTCCCCCGGTTCGGTTCGCACGGTTTCAGGCTTAAAGCCCAGCACTCCTGCCAATTCCCCAACCGTCTGCTTGGCCGTCATAACGGTTTTAGTTCCATCTTTTAATTGAACTGTTACGGGGAATGCACGAAGCACCTCCACCACCGTACCATTCTGCACCGAAGGCGTCGACAAGCGATATTCGTCCTGCGGTCCCATTTCCACTCCGGCTTCCGCCAAAATGTCCGTGGGCTTGCTGTGTAGCGTGCGAATGGAAACAGCTTGCCCATCGACCTGCACATCGACCGTTTTATATGCCCATACAAAGCCGGTCAAAAAGAAGATCGACAGTGCCAGCGCTGAAATCAGCACCAGCTCTTTCCGCTCAGAAAGCACCTTTAGAGACAGAGTGTTTTTCATTCCACTCCCCCTTTCTAAAGGTTTAGTCATTGTAACATGATTTTTTTGGGCTGTCAAACCGCCATGTGTTTTGGGGAATGATTTTTGTTTTTATTTATTTCGTTTTTTATTACCATTTCATCTGTTTTATTTTTAAAATATCAGATTTTGTAATCATCGCTATTGCGACTTGCATATCTATCCACAAACAAAGTAATTCAACACAACTTCCATTTTCATCAAATAAACGCCAATTGTAATTTACTTTTTCAGTTTTCATAAAATTACTCATAAACATATTTTTGCGAAAAATCCCTTTTTCAGCGGATTATTTTACTCTCAACGTCTTTATTTTTTTAGAATTTTCTTTCTATTTTTACATAATTTTACTTTGAATTTTTCTTTACAGCTTTTAATTTTTTTAACTGTATCCTAACAATACTGCAAGGTTGAGGAAAAATATTCATTTTCCTTCATTATAAATAAGAAAATCAGGTCGATATTGCACTCTATTCCGAGATATAGAAACAGCAAGCCCACCACTTCCTTTTAACAAGGAAGACCAAGCTGGCATCCTAACGTCCGCACCCGGCGTCTGTGGCAAAATTTTTGCGAGTGAAGCGGTCCGCAGGGCCTGCAAGGCCAGCTGAAAGGATTAGAAATACGGATGTCTGAGCGCAGCGAGTTCCCGTATTTCCCTTTCAGCTGGCTGCGTAGGAGCTGAGCGAGCTCTAGTTTTGACGGGGATGCCGGGGAAGGACGTTTCTATATAATAACTATAGCTTTAAGTTCCTGGGATTTAAGGCACACTAAGTTATCTATATAGCTATCTTATTTTGTCAGTATAGACTCTCCGGCACTACCTATCCCTCCCGTCCTTCGCTATGCCATCCATGAGTGTTTGCAGAGGAGACCGGATGCTTGCCATCCATGGCGCATCCGGCATTAGGTACATCACGTACCGTCAGGAACTTCCTGTTCCGTCGCAGGCCGCTGCGCGGCCTAGAAAAAATGCCTACTCAACGGTTAAAGAAAAAGCAGCATCTGCTTTCGCAGATACTGCTTTTTCTTTTAACCGGCAACTACCTATCCTCCCAGGCCG